>QLIP01068892.1_pt1 | contig 93060 bp, 63 predicted proteins | sample 1769771 | NCBI WGS metagenome assembly QLIP01 (sample SAMN09428762, study PRJNA476227) | Gut metagenome, whole genome shotgun sequencing project. | isolation source: cecum | host: Rhizomys sinensis | place: China: Jinsha town of Minqing, Fujian Province | collected 2013-09-23 | reverse complement strand
TGTCCACTTAAAATTAACAATAATTTTTAAACACGCTCTAAGACTACTTTTAGGCTCTGATATATTGACAGGTATGATGGACTTAGAACTCTTCATACCTGTTTTTTTGCAACTTTCCGTAATCTGTAGGCGTTATTATGCTGAAACATTCAATCAACATAATTATGACTTACCAACAAGCTATTACTCAAACGCCCGTTGTGCTTGTGGAATTTTACGCAAGCTGGTGCCCTCACTGCCAACGCATGATGCCTATCGTCCAGCAGGTCAAGGAACTCCTCGCCGGTCAGGTAGCGGTTGCTCAATACGATATTGACGAGAATCCCGACCTTGCCAACGACGCAAAGGTGCAGTCCATCCCCACATTTATCGTCTATAAGGACGGTAAGGAACAGTGGCGCCACAGCGGCGAGCTCGAAGGCGACGTACTCGTAGCCAAAGTACAGTCGTTCATGTAATCTATCTTCATAACAACCACTTACAGGGGCGTGTTGCATGAGTGCTACACGTCCCTGTGTATCAACTCACACTACCTATGGTATCACCGTCTTTATTCACAAGGTTTCTGACTGCGCTCGGAGTGCCGCACACCGTCGACTATTCCGACCAGCGGTTCCGTTCCATGCCGTTTAACTCGCTGTTTGGCCTATCGCACCTGCTGGGCGAGTATGGTGTGGAAAACGAGGCTGTACGCGTGGCCGACAAGTCAGAACTCACCAAAATTCAACCTCCGTTTCTGGCTCAGATGACCAACGGCGTTTTTGTAATAGTCGAAAAATTTGACACAGCCAATTCCGCCATTACCTACGACTCTACCGGTGTAATCGAATCGGCTCCACTCGGCGAATTTGAATCGGCCTGGAACGGTGTAGCTCTCATGGCATTTCCCTCCAGCACTTCGGCCGAACCACAGTACGGCTCGCATCATTTGACGCAAATCACCAAATGGCTGTCGACCAAATTACTGGTCGTAGGTGCTTTGTTCATCTTCGTATATTTCTTCTTCTCGAGGGGAATGTACCACAACCTTTCAACAACATTAATCGCTCTGCTCGACCTCGCCGGACTATACTTGTCGTATCTGCTTATGCAGAAAACGCTCGGATTTCACAGCGCCGCCGGTGACCGTGTGTGCAGTGTAATAGAGGAAGGCGGTTGCGACACGATTGTCAAACTTAAGGTGTCCAAACTCTTCGGTGTATTTAGTTGGAGCGAAGTTGGCTTCGGTTACTTCGGTGTGTCTCTTGCCACACTGCTCATGTTTCCCCACATGTGGCCGGCCCTTGCACTCTGCAATATACTGTGCCTGCCCTACTCTTTCTGGAGTGTATGGTATCAAAAGTTCCGTGCCAAAAACTGGTGCACGCTGTGCCTCAGCGTACAGACCACACTGTGGCTGCTGTTCTTCTGCTTCCTCGGCGGCGGTTGGCTGGGCAAAGCCTTTCCCCTGCACTTCGACGTGCTGGTTCTCATCGCTGTATATGCCTCGGCTGTAGTAGCCATCAACCTTGTTATCAGAACACTCAAAAACATCCCTCAGAATGATGACGAAAATAACAAAGCCTAATCTTACCAGTGCAACCGTACTCACGCCCCTCGAAATGAACACTATTCACTTTGGTGGCATCCACACTCCTCTCACCCCCGAGAATCTGCACAGTATGGCAACAGGCAACAAATAAAATTAATGGCGTTCTTAGCAAAACCAAGAACGCCATTCTTATCATTCAGCCATCGGTATCACCTCTTGCATATATATCGCGTCGAGGCTCCACATCGCTGTTTCATTTGTACTTATCGGATAGCCTTCGAGGAGGCGCTGAGGTACAAGCGGTGTTTTCACTTCGTGCACTTCAAATGGCGGTGCATCGGTGTGCTCGTTGGTGGTAAGCAGGTCATACCAAGCCTTGGCGGCGGCTTCCTTGTCATTACGCTGCCAGGCAGAGTAGGCGGCCAGTCGCGACACGCGGAATCGGTTGCGACGTAGCTTCCAGGCCGTGGCCTTGTAATTGGTGGCAAGGTCGAGCCACGCATCCTGCCAGGCTGGGTCTGGTATCAGCGGCATCAGTTCGTTCATCACCTCAAAGCCCCCCATAATGGTCATGAGATGGTTGGTGGAGCGCAATGTGCTGTCGCACTCCGAGGTAATGACGCCTGTTGCAGGGTCATAGCCCAATGCAAGAGGGCCTGCGAAGAGACGGCCGGGCAATGCGCAGATGCTCTTCATGCCTGCAACAATCTTGTCGCGATAGGCAGTGTTGCCTGTGCGCTCCCACTCGGTCATCCAATTGCCCGCGTAGGCCAGCCAGTCAGGGCCGATGCGCAGTCGGGCAGGAGCTGTGCATGGATACTTGTCGCGGGGCTCTGCGAGACGCATGGGGTCGAGAGTATATAGCTTGTGGTCGTTGTCCTTTACGTCGGTCATGAGGTCGGCCGAGCGCTCGTCGGTGGTGAGGTAATACATGAATCGGTTGAAAGCGGCCTGACTGATACGGGCTTCCTTGGCGCCGCATCCCCAGTGGCTCACATTGTGACGACTGCCCAAGCCTGCATTGTCGCCTATGTGATACACGTCGACCTCGGCCACATGGCGACCCATTGCACGGGCCATGCGCCATATATCGGCTCGGCCTGTGCGCAGAAACATATACCAAAGCCACAGGTTTGAGCCCAGTTCGGTGTTGTCCCAGGCATATCCGCCCACATCGTATTTCCACGAGTGACGTTCGGCATCGTAGGCGTGCATCACGTCGCCATAGTTCCAGAATCCATACCAACGGTTGGCCTCTATTGCGTCCTTATACAGGTCAATATACGAGTCGAGGCGGTTTTCGATGGCAGTGCGTCCGGCTGTAGTGCGGTCGGGGAGACTCCACATACCAAAGGCGCGACGGTCGTGCAAATACTCGGGCGTGGGCATAAACTGCGAGGCCGAAGCAAAGTGACGTGCGTCGCGGTCGAACTCCTGCTTTCCGGCATAACCATCTGAGGGATAAATAACAAACTCTGTTGTACGTGCAATTCCATAGGGAGTGCTCAAGCCCTCCTGAACATCTTCGTACGAGGCTTCGAGGTCGTGGGCCACCTTGTCGTAGTGGCGCAGGTCCATGGGCTCGGCCTCGGGGCTCCAAAGCCATGCCGTAACGGTGGCAACATTGCTGCGAGCGTTGCTCACCTCGATGGTCGAAGGATATGACTGCCAGAAATCGCGATACATCACGCCCAAGCCACCGCTCACGTCGCCAACAAAGGCATAGCCGGGGGCGCGTGTGCCGCCTGTCGTGCCTATCCATGGAGAGTCGGCTGTGGCTCGCTTGCGTATCGTAAATCCGTCGGGGCCCACTTGCGACAGACGATAGCCGTCCCACTGCGCCCAGTTGTCGATAAGGCGCTTACCAGCGGCATCAAATTTGTCATAGGAGGGTATGAGCTTACCCTGCATCTGGCGGTGCTGTATGGTGGTCGATGCTGTGTCGCCCGGGAGTTTGAGCACACGGCGCCCCACAAGTGGCTGTACGGGCTCTGACCATACACCCGAGTCGGGACAGGCAAATGCTACATGACGATTGTAAGCCACCTCGCGCATGGGCACATCAAAGCTGATACCCAGCGATTTGATAAAATCGGCATTTTGGTCGCCGTCATACACAAACGTATGTACCAACTTAACCTCGGGCACATTGCGATAGAAGTAGAGCCTCACCGTAAACGGCAACCATTCGCGACCAGTTGCAGCGCGCAGAGAGCCGCTTACTTTGACCACGGCATGATTGGCACCGTTGCGTTCTATTGTGGCATTATCCACCTTAGTTTCATAGCTTTCAGAGGTTGTGGCGCATGAGAGGTGGCCGTTCTGGGCCACTTTCACACTGCCGCGATACAGACTGTCGACTATCGCGTTGCCTCCCACTGGCACATAGGCTGTCGAGACCCCTGTGGTCACCACTATCTGGCCGCCCTTTACAGCGGCGAGGTTCTGCTGCTTGGGTTGCGCATTTGACTTGCCACCTATCGACACGCTGAGCGACTCCGCCCTGGCGGGGATAGTTGTGGCCACGCCAAGCCACTTCACCGAGCCGTCGGGCCACCATGCCATTGGCCAGGTGTCGGTTGCGAGTGTCCGGTTGCCGCAATTCACGGATATGGGTGTGCGGTCGGTGACTGCGCCACGGTCGAACGGCACGCCAAAACTTGCACCGCTGGCACGCGACGGAGCCGCTCCCACACAGTGCACGGGTACTTGGTTGGGCTGAGCATCAGTACATTCGTATTTGAAATTGGTGATGCGAGCACGTGATGCCGTGGTGCGAAAACCGAAGTGACCCGAAGTAAGAGGCTGTGGGTCGAGGTAGTCCACAAGGCGCTCACCGTCGATATAGTAGCGCACACGGCCGTTGCGGTTTTCTATCTTTATATGATACCACTTGCCGGGTTTGAGCAGGTGTGCAGGGTCTGTGTATTCGGTGAGAATACTGGGGCGATATTCGGCCTGCTGCACACCGCGCTCATCGCCGTTGTAGCGACGAAATCGTGTGGTCGTATTGGAGTTGCCGCCGAACCCCAGGTAGTAGAGTTGAAGTGAATAGCTGTTGAGAAACACGCCACCGCGCCACTTTTCGCGCGAGCGGATCGAGGCTGCCTTGGGGTCGGAGGCCATCCAGAAACAATTTAAATCGCTCAGACGGTCGGACGGGTTGCCGGTCATAATGCAGGCGTCATACTCAATTGTCGTATTGCCCTTCATGGGCTCGTTGCGCCACAGGGTGAGGCCCTTTGGAGCCACAATCTCGGCTGTGTCGCCATTGAATTGCAGGCGGTAATCGGGCGACTCGCTCTCCACGTGCCAGTACTTGGCAAAGGTGCGGGCGTCAAGTCCCGACGGGGCTGCGGCAAGCACACCGATAGTGCTGCCGAAGGCCAATGCTCCGCTCAGTATAAGTTTTAGTATATTTGTTTTCATTGGTTTATTAAATCAAAGGTTGGTAGGCGTCAAATGCCAAATTTCACAGGCAACAGTGGTGTCACGATTTCCATGATGCGTTGCAACGAGCCCTGGGTGGGAGGAGGCGACTGGAGTCGGTTGTTCACAAACAGTTGCAGCCGCATATCGGTGGGTAGTGGAGCGTCGCAGGGAGCGGGGGCATAGGCTTGCAGTATTGCCTGAGTCACTGAGTCGAAGTGAGGCACGGCGTGTTCTTCACCGTCGTTTATGGCATCGTCGGTGGCATGTCGCCAATAACTGCGCTCGGGGGTGAGCGCAATGTCGATGCGCCAGGCATCGGCCTGGCGCACCATCAAAGCGAGTCGCTTAATATCGTCTGTCATTAGCGGGGCAATACGTTGACTGTAAGCTTGTCGTAGGCGCGCTGCACCTTGGCAAGTGCATTTTCGACAGTGTCGGCCTTGGCGAGGAGCACACCCATACGGCGGTGTCCCTTGATTTCGGGCTTGCCGAAGATACGCATCTGCACACCGGGCTCGGAGAGCACAGCGTCGAGATTGTCCATCTCGATTTTGTCGGTATCGCCGTCCACGACGATTGCCATAGATGCTGAGGGGCCGTAGAATTCAATGCCGGGCACGGGGAGGTCGAGCAGGGCGCGGGCGTGGAGAGCAAATTCGCTCTGGTCCTGCGAAATCATCGTTACCATGCCTGTGTCGTGGGGGCGGGGCGACACTTCGCTGAATATCACTTCGTCGCCCTTGATGAATAGTTCCACGCCAAATATACCGTGACCGCCGAGGGCGTCGGTTATCTTGCGGGCAATTTCGCGAGCTTTGTCGAGTGCTGCGGGTGTCATGGGCTGAGGCTGCCAGGACTGACGGTAGTCGCCTTCAACCTGTATGTGGCCTATGGGCTCGCAGTAGGTGGTGCCGCTCACTGAGCGAACTGTGAGGAGGGTTATTTCGTAGTCGAACTTAACGAATCCTTCAACGATTACACGCCCGGCACCGGCACGGCCCCCTTCCTGAGCTTCGCGCCAGGCTTTGTCTACGTCATCGGCTGTCTTGACTGTGGTCTGACCGTGGCCTGAGGAGCTCATTACGGGCTTGACTACGCATGGTATACCTACTTCGTCGATAGCCTTGCGGAAGTCTTCGTAAGTATCGGCAAAGCGGTAGGCCGATGTGGGGAGGCCGAGTTCTTCGGCAGCAAGGCGACGTATGCCTTCGCGATTCATGGTGAGCCAGGCGGCGCGGGCTGTGGGTGTTACGCGGTAGCCCTCCTTTTCGAGCTCAACGAGCGCGGGGGTTGCGATAGCTTCTACTTCTGGGATGATGCGGTCGGGGCGCTCGGCCTTGACCACTTGGATAAGTTGGTCGGCATCGAGCATATTGAACACATAGTCGCGATGGGCCACCTGCATGGCAGGGGCGCCTGCATACTTGTCGCAGGCAATGACTTCAACACCGTAGCGCTGCAATTCAATTGCCACTTCCTTACCTAATTCACCACTGCCCAGCAGGAGTGCCTTGCACCCAACGGGAGTCATTACCGAACCTATTTTTGCCATTACAAATAAAATGTGAAATTTTTTTGCAAAGATAACAATTTTTTACGAAAGAATAAAATATGCCGGGGTTACTTCATCACTTCTGCAACCATACTGCCATTGACCCCGGGCCGCGGTGTGCCCAGGCGTAGTAGGGTATGAGCTTGAGGTCGGTGTCGGTCACGAGCTGATATACACCTCCGAGGAGGTCGGGGCATTCCACTGTTTTGAGAGTGGGGTTGGCGCCAACCGATACGTTGCGCACTTCGGGCTCGTTGTCGGGCCACTCGGCGCAGTATACGAGGGGTCCGCGTTCAAAGGCCACTCGGCCACGGTTGGCTTCAACTGCTTCGTGGGCGGCGACGGTGCGGGGCTCCATGTCGAAGTGTATCTGCACTTTATCGCCTTTGCGCCACTTACGGTCTATGTCGAAGTAGCCGTTGTGCAGGGTGGCTGTGACGGGTTTGCCGTTGACTGTGACGGTGTAAGCGGGTGTCTTGCCGTCGATGTAGGTGTAGAGGTCGCTTGGCACAGGTTGGTTGCGCACCCATCCGGGCACGCGGAGCTTCATGTTGAAGCGTCCGGCCGAGTTGTTGTCGACGGTGAGTGTTATGTCGCCGTTCCAGGGGTAGGCTGTGGACTGGGTTATGTTGACGGGCTTTCCCTTGACGGTGAGTGCGGCGGCGTTGGACATGTATAGGTTGACGTATAAGTCCTTGTCTTTGACGGCATATACGTATCCGGGGAGTGAAGGTATGAATCGGCACAGGTTGGAAGGGCAGCATGCGCAGCCAAACCATGGTTGGCGCTTGTGCTGGCCACTGCTCTCGAGGGGGTTGGGATAGAAGAAGGCTCCGCCGTCGAGCGACATTCCGGATATGAGGCCGTTGTAGAGTGTGCGTTCGAGTACGTCGTAGTATTTAGACTCGCCGTGAAGCAGGAATAGGCGATGGTTTACGTACACGTTGCCTATGGCGGCGCATGTTTCGCAGTAGGCAGTCATATTGGGGAGCTCGTAGTTGGCGCCGAATGCTTCGCCGTGGCTGGTGGCTCCGATGCCGCCGGTGATGTAGTATTTGCGGCCGACGATGTTGTGCCAGATGCGGTCGATGGCGCGGATGTAGGCTGAGTCTCCTGTGAGAGCGGCTACGTCGGCCATTCCGGCATACATGTATGCTGCACGCACGGCGTGTCCGACGGCTTCATCCTGGTCTACTACGGGCTTGTGTGCCTGGCTGTAGGAGTCGGTGCGCGATGTGCGGCCGCGGGTGTCGAGAAAGAATTTGGCCTGGTCGAGGTATTTCTTGTCGCCTGTAACGAGATATAGCTTGGCGAGGGCCATTTCGGCTATCTGGTGACCGGGGACATAGACAGATTGGCCTGGATTGGGGCCAATTTCACGGCACACGCAGTCGGCATACTTTATGGCAATATCGAGGAAGTTGCGCTTGCCTGTAGCCTGGTAGTGAGCGATGGCGCCTTCGACCATGTGGCCAAGGTTATAAAATTCGTGGCTCAGATCCTCCACTTTGACCCAGCGCTTGCCTGGAGCGTGCCATGAGTGCGGATGGGCGGGATTCTGTGTAAGGGCTGTGTTGAGGTATCCGTCGGGCTCCTGACCTCCGGCCACTATGACGAGCACGGAGTCGATGTAGCGTTCGAGCTTGGGGTCGGGATATGTCTGCAGCAGATAGCTGGCGCCTTCGATGGTCTTGTACACGTCGGTATCGTCGAAGGAGTAGCCGGCGACTTTGTAGTCGTCGCTTGGGTGTGCGGCGTTGATGAAGTTTTGATAGCGGCCTGTTTCCTCACACTTGCTGAATGCGAGGGGTATGGTGACCTGACGGGCGGCGTTGAGGCGCTGACCCCAGAATCCGGGGGCTACTTTGACCGATGTGAACGGTACGGGGTTGATGGGGTAGCCGTGTGCTCCGGCGGCCGGTTGAGACTTGGCGGTGGCGGTGAGTGCCAGCGGCAAGATGAGTGCCGCTGCAAATAGCGATTTTATACGATTATTCATGTATCTGGTTGCGTATTGGTATTTCTATTTCTGAAAAGTACTCTGTGAGGAGGTTGTAGCCGTCGGGGTCGTACTGACGCAGCTTGTGGCGGCGGTTGGCGTGGCAGTGCACACCGTTGGGCTGCTCGGACCACCGGTTGCAGTTGAAGAACGACTGCACCATTTCGGCAAAGTATTCTTCCTTGTTGCTCATTGCATAGGTATTGGCCCAGAGGCCTTGACTTTTGGCCTTCTGATACAGTGCCTCGAGACGGGAGTTGAAGTCGGGTTCCACCTCGGCAATGCCGCACATGTGTATGAGGTGTGCAAATTCGTGTATGAGGATGTTTTCGCCCACATACTTGTCGGTGGGGAGCGCAAGGAGGTTTTCTTCGCCGCAGCTTGCCGAGAGTTCGTCCTCGGGGGCGCCTCCAAATCCGCGGGCACGCCAGTTCCAATATGCTATGGTGTCGGGGTTGTCGGTGCAGATATGCTTAAACTCGGGTATGTCGCAGGTTTCTTCGTACTGACCTATTACCATAATATGATTACGGCGGCTGGCCATGTGCTGCCTTATGTCGGGGCGCTTGGCAAGCATGCAGTCAACGATTTGATAGGCGATGCCCAAAGCCTCGTCGCTCACTCGCTCGGACGACACGATGTAGAGGCCGTCGCACTCCACGTATTTCTTGTAAAAGGGGTCGATGCAGTCGCGCTTGTGCTGAGGGACGTCTGTGACTCGCGCAGATACCTGTGGCAGTGTGGCGAGTGCGAGCACCGAGAGTAGGATTGGTTTAAGGTTCATTGTTTTCGATGGTAATTTCTCTGCAAAGAAAGCAATTTTTTTGCAGAGAACGGGTGTAACGGAGCAAAAAAATTAATTTGCACGAAATATTTTACTAAATTTGCACAAGAAACCAATCACTATCCGTATATGAAGCTAATACTACAAATAGCCCTTGTCTGTGCTGCATGCGCTGCGCTGAGTGCCTCGGGCAAGGCAATCCATACAGGCGCCGATGCTCCGGTGCGCGAAGTGCCTTTTACGCAGGTGCATTTCACCGACAAATTCTGGGCCCCGCGCATTGAGACCAACCGCACCGTGTCGATACCCTCGGCTTTTAAAGAGTGTGAAAAAAACGGCCGATTCGACAACTTTGCCATTGCCGGCAAGCTGATGCAGGGCGAGCACAAGGGCGACTTCTCATTTGACGACACAGACCCCTATAAGATTATTGAGGGTGCGTCGTACTCGCTTGCGGTGAAGTACGATGCCAAGCTCGATGCTTATCTCGACAGTGTGATTTCGCTCATAGCCGCCGCCCAGGAGCCCGACGGCTATCTCACCACCTGTGTCACCAACAACTGTACGCGCCTGTCGGGCTGGTGGGGCACGAAGCGCTGGCAGAAAATCAACAGCCACGAGCTCTATAACTGCGGACACCTCTACGAAGCCGCCGTGGCCCACTATCGCGCCACCGGCAAGCGCAGCCTGCTCGACGTAGCAGTTAAAAACGCCGACCTGGTGTGCGAAACATTTGGCCTCGGCGACAATCAGATACACTACCCCTCGGGCCACCCTATCATCGAAATGGCTCTGGCCAAGCTCTACAAGGTGACCAACAATCCCAAGTATCTTGACACAGCCAAGTACTTTGTGGAGGAGGCCGGCCGACTAACCAACGGACGCCACCCCAGCCAGTACTCCCAGGACCACATGCCCATCCTCGCTCAGGAGGAGATTGTGGGCCACGCTGTGCGCGCCGGGTATCTCTATTCGGGAGTGGCCGATGTGGCCGCACTTACCGCCGACACCGCCCACTTCAACGCCCTGCGCCGTGTATGGCACAACATGGCCTCGCGCAAGCTCTACATCACCGGCGGTATAGGCAGCCGAGCCCAGGGCGAAGGGTTTGGCCCCGACTACGAGCTGCACAACCACACCGCCTACAGCGAGACCTGCGCCTCGATAGCCAATGTATACTGGAACCACCGCATGTTTCTGGCCACGGGACAGGCACGGTATGCCGACGTGCTCGAGCGGGCGCTCTACAATGCCGTGCTGTCGGGAGTATCGCTCTCGGGCTACAAGTTCTTCTACGACAACCCGCTCGAATCCATGGGCCAGCACGAGCGCCAGCAGTGGTTTGGCTGCGCCTGCTGTCCCGGCAACGTCACGCGATTCATGGCAAGCATCCCCCACTATATGTATGCCACCCGCGGGCGCGACATATTCGTCAACCTCTATGCCGAATCGTCGGCCCGCATCGCCGCCGACAACAACGATGTGACCATTACACAGACCACCGCCTACCCATGGGACGGCGATATTGCACTTACAGTCGACCCCGCCCGACGCTCCGAGTGGGCCCTGCGCCTGCGCATACCCGGCTGGGCCACTGACCACCCCGTGCCCACCGACCTCTACACCTACGCTCACTCGGGAGGCAAGCCCGTGACGGTCACCGTCAACGGCCGTAATGTGGCCTTTGAGACTGTCGACGGATATGCCGTCATCAGCCGCAAGTGGAAGCGCGGCGACGTGGTGAGATTGTCGCTGCCCATGGACGTGCACCGCGTGATTGCCCACGACGATGTGACCGACGACCGTGGCAAGACAGCCTTGCAGCGAGGACCCATAGTATACTGCATTGAGGCCGTTGACCAGCCCGACGGCACGGTATTCGACAAGTACATTCCCGACGACTCTCAGTTCACACCCGCCTTCGAGCCCTCGTTGCTTGGCGGTGTGATGACACTATCCACCTCTGCCATGAAGGTATTGCCCGACGGCTCCACCACCGCCGTGCCCCTCAAAGCTATCCCCTACTCCACCTGGAACAATCGCGGCCCCCGTCACATGGCCGTGTGGATACCCCGACAGGCCACCCTGGCACGCCCCGAGCCACTACCCACTATAGCAAGCCGCGCACAGCCATTCTCAGAGCCCACCAATATCGACCCCGACACCCCGGCCGCAACATCCAACCTCCAGTCGGCCTATGGCTACAACGACCTGTGGGAGCCCACCTCCAGCGCCGACACCAGCAAGCCCTATCACTACTGGTGGCTGCGTCGTGGCACCACCGAGAATATATGCTACTCCCTCGCCGAGCCCACCACCGTGAGCAGCGTGGATGTGTACTGGCTCGACTTCGACCACTACGACGGCAACTACCGCACCCCACAGAGCTGGTGCCTCTACTACATGACCCCCGACCACCGCTGGCAGCCCGTGGAGGCCACTTCGCCCTACGGCACACGCAAGGACTGCTACAACCGCCTCACATTCACTCCCGTCACCACCACCGCACTCAAGCTCCAGGCTAAGCTCCAGGACGGCCAGAGCGGAGGCGTGATTGAATGGAAAGTCAATTGAACCATGCGGTTGTGAGGCTTACAACTTGTTTCACTTGTTTCGCCTGTTTCACTTTTTTCACATGAAACAAGTGAAACAGGCGAAACAAGAGTTATACGTTACTACACGAACAAAGGCGGGGTTATCGTCACCCTGCAAGCATTAGTCCGTGAGGACCATATCTTTCAGGAAATGACAACAAAATAGCTTAATCAATACAATTGATAACATTAATTAACATAAAACGGGGGGGGTAATAAATTATTTAACTAACTTTGCACATCACTAATCCACAAATGATTAAACAAAATTCAAACGACCATACCAATTTTAAAATATTGATTGTGTCTATTAAAAAATTACCATGTAAAATACCATTATTATGCTGACTAAAAGCAACATTAAAGCATTTCTTGCGACAATGGCATTGATTGTATTTCCGACCGTCAGGGTCAATGCAGATATAAGAGTTGTCGGAGAAGTTAAGGATGTCATCACCGGAGAAGACCTGCCATTCTCCACCATAAGGGTTCTGCAACCCGGCGACAGCGCTATTGTAAAAATATTTACCGCAGGGCTATATCAAACCATGCAGGACGGCAGCCAGGAAGCCATTTCAAAGTTTGTTGTTGACCTTCCAAGTGGCAAAGACTACATCTTTGAGACAATACTGCAGGGTTACGACCGCAAATATACGAATCTTGCTTTGTCAAAACTTCATAAAAAAGAAAATTCGTATGTAATGCCCCCTATTCAGCTGGCCTATTCGGCCGGCAAGAGTCTTAACGAAATAACCGTGGTGGCATCGAAAGTTAAATTTTATCATAAAGGCGATACGTTGGTCTATAACGCCGACGCATTCAGACTTCCTCAAGGCAGCATGCTCGATGCCCTGATTTCGCAGTTGCCCGGTGTGGAGCTGAAAGACAACGGTGAGATTTATGTCAATGGCAAAAAAGTGGAATCTCTGCTCCTCAACGGCCGCAAGTTTTTTGACAACAACCGACAGCTTATGCTGGAAAACCTCGGATCGTATGCCGTAAAAAACGTTAATGTCTACAACAAACTCGGCATGAAGAGCGAACTTACCGGTACCGACATGGGCGACAGCGAGTATGTAATGGACGTACTTTTGAAAAAGGAATATATGGTGGGCGTCAACCTGAACCTTGAAGCTGGTTACGGTACGTCAGACAGATACCTCGGACGACTCTTTGCAATGGCTTTTACCAAACACAACCAGTACGGGCTGTATTTCAATTCCAACAATCTTAACGAAAGCCGCAAGCCGGGACAACACTCGTCCTGGACACCGGAAACAATGCCCTCGGGCGTGAGAAAAACAACAGGAGCCGGTTTTGACTACAGCCTCAAACCCGAAGGCAATCGTTGGGAACTGAACGGCAACGTCGAGGCCAACCATCTAAATGAAACCGACGGCACAGACATAATGCGCGAGAATTTCCTGCTCAGCCGAAATACATTTACACGCAGTTTCAACCGACAGCGCAACAAGTCGCTTACACTTTCTACAAAGCACAAGGTGAATTATAAAAACGGAGGATATGGTGTTACGATCGAGCCTAATTTCCGCTACAGTCGCTGGGACAACAATTCGTCGCACGTCGAAGCTACATTCTCCGAAAACTTCAACAACGTCACAACGCAGTTTATCACAGACATCTACGACGGCAAGTACAGCAATGCCTTGAAGTCGTTGGTAAACCGCAACATAGAAAGCAACCGCGTAAAGGGCTGGGGACTGAAAACCGGTTCGTCGCTGTGGCAGGGCATAAAACTGCCGGGCACATCCGACTTACTGGCACTGAACATCAAGGGTGACTATGAGAAACTCCATGATGAAAGATTTAATCGCTTTGACATTGATTTTGCCGAAAATTCGTCCGAAGGCATTCACGTAAACCGATACTACAGCAATTATCCCGACTTCAAGTCAAACATGGGCGGCGATCTAAGCTATACCACCAAGTTTACGTCTATGCTGTCCATGACATTGAAATATAAGTTCAACCATCATTTTGCCAAGCAAAATTCGACGCTGTTCGACCTTCCGCTCGGAGAATCCGCCGACCAGTCTTTTGGCTTACTGCCGTCAGGAATAGATCTTGCAGGACGCATCGACATAAACAACAGCTTTACAAGCCGACTGTCGGAAAACAAACACACAGCCGAAGCCCAGTTCAGCTATCGTAAAGGAGCATTCAGCCTTCGTTACGACCTTCCCGTAGTTTTCCAATCGCAAAGTTTCGGCTATCGCAGAGGCGAAGTGGCCGATACGGTAATAAACCGCAACACAGTGCTTCTCGATTTCGGCACTCAGACCATGGAGTGGGAAAAAGGCCGACACAGCCTGTTGTGGGAATGGAGCCTGAAAAGCCAGGCTCCCGGCCTGATAAACCTTGTTGACTTCACCGACGCACTCAACCCGCTCTATGTTACAAAAGGTGCCGACAATCTCAAAAATTCTCTTAAGTTCGACACATACCTGCAATATTCAAATATGAATCCTGAGACGGGAACCCGCATCGGAGCCGCCGCTCACTACTTCGCCATAGACAATGCACTTGCAAGAGCCATCACTTACGACAATGCAACCGGAGTGCAGACTTCGCGCATGTACAACGTTGACGGCAACTGGGGCGCCGACGGTGTATTCTCGGCAGCATGGATGGTTGCAAGATTCATGCGCATCGGCTCGCGCACGCAGTACATGCACATCAAGAGCGAGGACCTCGTGGGTCAGGGCAATCAGGCACTGTTCCACAGCAAGGTGTATCAAAACACTATTGCCGAGGAGGTTCGAGCGCAGTGCATGCTCGGAGAGCACATGCTCGGATTAGAATTTAACGGCTCATACAACCGTTATACCGGCAATCGACAGAGCTTTGAAACACAAAACACCTGGACCTTTAAAACCGCGCTGACCGGCGAATTTATGCTGCCCTGTAACTTGAGTCTCAACACAGACTTCTCGATTTATAACCGCCGTGGATTTACAGACAATGTACTTAACACTGACAACTATATATGGAATGCAAGGCTGAGCTACCCCGCACTCAAGGGCAAGCTGTTGCTGATGCTCGACGGCTACGACATACTGCACAATCTGAGCAATGTGTCATATACAATAAATGCCCAGGCTCGCACCGAAACACTGCGCACCGTACTGCCCAGATACATAATGTTTCACGCTCAGTGGAAGTTTAATTTCAAGCCCACTCCCGCATCAAAACGACGCAAATAAAGTCAAAAGGCTCTATAAAGTAAGGACGGCCTGTCGCAGAGGTTTCTGAGACAGGCCGCCTTTTTATGTATTTAGGGATAAATTTCCCCGCTTAACGCTTTACTATTTGAGACCGCGGTGGCGCAGGAGGGCGTCAACGCTAGGCTCGTGGCCGCGGAAGCGCTTGTAGAGCACCATGGGGTCTTCGGAGCCACCCTTTTCGAGGATGTTTTCTTTAAACGACTTGGCTGTTGCGGGGTCGAAGATGCCTTTTTCGCGGAAGAGCTCGTAGCCATCGCAGTCGAGCACCTGTGCCCAGAGGTAGGTGTAATAACCTGAGGCATATTCCGAGCTGCCAAAGATGTGCTTGAAGTAGGGCGAGCGATAGCGATAAGTGAGCTGCTTGGGCATGCCGAGTTGCTCGGCCACCTGCTTTTCAAAGGCGAGCACGTCGACATCGCCGTTGGGGTTGAGCTTGCCATACTGCAGGTCGAGGAGTGCGGCACCGCAGAGTTCGGCGGTAACGAAGCCCATGTTGTGCTTGGAAGCAGCGTTGAGCTTGGCTATGAGAGCGTCGGGTATCACCTCGCCGGTTTTGTAGTGGCGTGCATAGGTGCGCAGGAGTTCGGGTTCGAAGGCCCAGTGCTCGTGTATCTGCGAGGGAAGCTCTACAAAGTCGCGGTCGGTGTTGGTGCCGGCCTGGCTCTTGAGGCGTGCGCGCGAGAGCATGCCGTGGAGGCCGTGGCCGAATTCGTGGAAGAGGGTTTCCACATCGTCGGTAGAGAGGAGCGAGGGAGTGTCGCCGGTGGGACGTGCAAAGTTGCCCACATTGAACACGATGGGGCGCGAGGGAGTGCCGTCGGGGTTGACCCACGAGCCCTTGAATTCGCTCATCCATGCACCCTGGCGCTTGGAGGCGCGTGTGAAGTAGTCGGTCATGAATACGGCCACGTGCTGTCCGGCTGTGTCGGTCACATCATATACCTTCACTTCGTCATAGTACTTGGGAGCATTGGGCATTTCGGTGAATTTGATGCCGTAGAGACGCTCGCCGAGGCCAAAAATGCCTTTAACCACAGAGTCTACTGCAAAGTAGGGGCGGATTTCGTTTTCGTCGAGGTCGTACTTGTCGGCGCGCACCTTTTCGGCGTAGTAGTAATAGTCCCAGGGCTCGATGGTAATCTTGTCGCCGTTCTTGTCGGCAAGAGCCTGCATTTCGGCCACTTCTTGATTCACGCGCTCCACGGCGGGCTTCCATATCTGCATAAGGAGCTGCTCGGCGTTGTCCACGGTCTTGGCCATAACGTTGTCGGTCATATAGGCGCCAAAGCTGTCAAAGCCCAGGAGATGTGCCTTCTTGGAACGGGCGTTGAGTATCTTGCTGATGACGGGCAGGTTGTTGTTGGGCTCGGCCTGTGCCTGGGTGGTGTAGCCTTCGTACATCTGCTTGCGCAGCTCGCGGTCGTTGGCATACTGCAGCACGGGCAGGCGCACGGGGGCATGAAGTGTAAATACCCACTTGCCGGGCATGTCGCGCTTGGCGGCTTCTTCGGCGGCAACTGCCACTACATTGGCAGGTAGGCCTGAGAGGCGAGCCGAATCTTCGACCACGATGCTGAATGCATTGGTGGCGTTGAGGAGGTTCTTGTTAAACTGCAGATGGAGGTTGGTGAGCTCGGTGTTGATAGCTTTGAGCTCTTCCTTCTGAGCGGGCTCGAGGAGGGCACCCGAGCGCACAAATTTCTTGTAGTAGTTTTCGACGGCAAGCTGTTCGTCGGGAGCAAGGCCCGAGCGGTTGTCGTAGAGCGACTTCACACGCTGGAAGAGCTTGTCGTTCATCATTATGGCGTCCTGCGCTTCGCTGTACTTGGGGTAGAACTGCTCGGCGATTTCGACCATCTCGGGCGAGGAGTTGGACTCTTCGAGGGCGCTGAACACCGCCACTACCTTGTTGAGCACGGTGCCGGCGTTTTCAAACGCCAGGATTGTGTTGGCAAATGTGGGAGCCTCAGGATTGTTGACGATAGCTTCGATAGAGTCGGCTTGTATCTGAAGGCCGGCTTCGAGTGCGGGCATGTAGTGCTCGTACTTGATTTCGCTGAAAGGAGGTATCTCGTAGTCGGTGGTATACTCCTTCAGAAACGGATTGTCCTGTGCCGATGCCTTCTTGGAGCACGACACGCACGAGGCACCAATGGCTATAGCCAGCGCCGCAGCGGGGATGATAAGTTTCTTTGTCATGTGATGTATAGTATTTTACGGATTTATTTCGATGATAGGCATGCCGCTGGCTGTAGTTGTCACGACTATGCTCGATACGTATGATGTGCTGTGGGTCTCGCACTCATAGGGTTCGACAGTGAATGTGGAGCCGTCGGTTTCGACGAGCGACAGGCCGTGCTCCACACCATCGACTGTGACCTTGCGAGCCAGCCAGCGCTTATTGGGCTGTGACGGTGTCGGCATTGTTGGGGCGAGTGTATTTGGAATCGATGCGATATTGGTTGTAGGGACGGTAGATGGGCGAGGCATGGTTCACACGGCGGCGCGTGAGGCTCAGCGAGTCGATTACTGCCACGTCGCGGCCACTGCCGGTTTTCATGCTTATCCAGCCAGACACATGGCGAGGTGTGCGGGTGCTGTCGGTGACAAGAGTGATTTCCTGGCGCGTGGGCTGAGTCTGGTTCATATTCTCCGACACACCCTCTACGGAGCCGTCAGAGTATTCCACAGTCATGCCCCACTGCGATGTGAAGCCGGGCACGAGGATGCGTCCGCGCAGAGTATAGGTATCGCCGCGCATGGCATTGCGGTCGGTATCGAAACCGAAGGCAACACGGTCGGCGGCCGTGCGGGGGGTGAAAATGCGCACAGGCGAGCCGTTCCAGAGGTCAACAGAGTCGCCCGACACTGTGAGTGCCGCCTCGCCGGCAGCCTTCTCGCTGGCTACCTTGAGCCGCTGTTCGAGAATTTCGATGGTGAGGTCGTTGACCTCTTGAAAACGGTCGACATTATGACCGTACCACACAAGCGAAGTGTCAAACTGAGCCTCGGTCACCCCGTGACGGCGAAACACCGCCTCCTTGAGTGCGAGCTTGCGGGCGTCGGAATTGTAATCGTCGTTCTGTATCGACACCACAGCGTCGGCCATACGGATGTCGGCCATTAGCTGAGCCATGTCATCGGGCGCAAGCACATGCGACGGCACACGATGACAGGCCACAACGCCTGCAGCTACAAGGAGTATCCCGATTTTTAACAATCCACGCATAGATCTATCAATTTTCTATCTTCTTGTCGTCGTTGCCAAAGGGCAGGTACTTGGTATAGAAAAATATGAGCATCGCCACACCCACTGTAATGGCCGAGTCGGCGATATTGAACACAGGGTCGAAAAACGAGAATGTCGACCCTCCCACGACAGGCATCCACCCGGGCCACTGGAACGAGAACAGCGGGAAGTAGAGCATATCCACGACATAGCCGCGGAACAGGGAGGAGTATCCCTCGCCCCATGGCACAAATCGTGCCACCTCGGGTGCCCACGGGTTGTTGAATATCTCGCCGTAAAACACGCAGTCGACAATATTGCCTGCTGCCCCGGCGGTGATGAGAGCCATGGTGACGAGATAGCCCGTGGACGGCACCCCCTTGCGGCACATGCGTATCATGTACCAGGTGAGAGCACCTACCACCACTATGCGGAAAAGTGTGAGCAACAGCTTGCTCCCCAGCTCCATGCCAAAGGCCATGCCGTTGTTCTGTATAAAGCGCAGTTCAAAAAACGGGAGCACCGACACACTCTCGCCGAGGTAAAAGTGCGTCTTGACCCATATCTTGACGAGTTGGTCGACCAGGACCACCGCCACTGCAACAAGCAGGGCGATGCGTCCGGGCGTAAAAATCTTGTTTTCTGTCATTTAGAAGTTAGTTCTTTGCCTTCAATGGAGAGGGTGGCGTGGGGCACTATGCGCAGGCGCTCCTTGGGGATGAGCTTGCCCGTGACACGGCACACACCGTAGGTTTTATTGTCGATGCGCACAAGGGCGGCACGCAGGTGATTGATAAACACTCGCTGGCGCTCGGCAAGGCGGGCAGTCTCCTCCTTGCTCAGAGTCGAAGCACCATCCTCCAGAGCCTTGAATGTGGGCGACGTGTCGGAGGTGCCATTGCCGTCGGTGTTGCGCAACGACTGACACAGGTTGTCGTACTCGCGCTCGGCAAGTTCGAGCTTGCCAAGGATGAGAGAGCGGAAATCCTCCAGCTCCTCGTCCGAGTACCTTTTCTTTTCAGTATCCATATAACGTTAAATTCTGGTTATTAACACATTTACTTTCAGTCCGTCGATATCGAGCTCTTCAAGGCCTTCGGTACCGGCTGCCACAGGCTCAACAGCAACGGCCTCGGCAAGCACCTGACCGGCAATGTAGGAGCTGAATGAGCCGAGCACATTGGCCACCTCGTCGCCGGGCGCAAACACCAGGCTGATGCGGTCGGTGATGGCGTATCCGCGGTCCTTGCGGATGTTCTGGATACGGTTCACGATGTCGCGTGCAATGCCTTCGTTGCGCAGGTCGTCGGTGATTGTGATGTCGAGAGCCTCGGTGAGTTCGCCTTCGTTGGCCACGAGCCAGCCTGGGATGTCGGCCGACACGATTTTGACGTCGGCGGTTTCGATGCGCGCGGGCTCACCTTCCACTTCGAGTTCATAGAAGCCCTCGCGTTCGAGCTGGCCTATCTGTTGCTGAGACATGGCTGTGATGGCGGCAGCAAGAGCCTTCATGCGCTTGCCAAACTTCTTGCCGAGCACCTTGAAATCGGGGGTGATACGCTTTACGAGCACGCCGTCGCCGTCGTTCACAAGCTTGAGCTCCTTCACATTGATTTCCGAGAGCAGCAGGGACGCCACCGACTCGATGCGGCTGCGCATAAGGTCGCTGTTGACAGGTACCATTACGGCCGAAAGAGGCTGACGCACCTTGATGTTGACAGCACGACGCAGCGACAGAGCCATCGATGTGAGACGCTGACACATGGACATGCGTGTTTCGAGCTCGCTGTCGATAAGGCCGGCATCGGGTGTGGGATAGAAGTCGAGGTGCACCGACGACTGTGCTGTGGGCTGGCCGTCGGTATAGGTCAGGTCGCGGTAGAGACGGTCGGCATAGAAGGGTGCCACGGGCGCAATGAGCTTGGCCACTGTAATCAGACAGGTATAAAGTGTCTGGTAGGCAGCCAGCTTGTCGGCTGTAAGACCACCGCCCCAGAATCGCTTGCGGTTTACGCGCACGTACCAGTTGGAGAGGTTGTCGAGCACAAATTCATTGATTGCGCGGGCAGCCTTGGTGGGCTCGTAGTCGGCCAGGCCCTCATCTACAGTGAGGATGAGCGAGTTGAGCTGGGATATGATCCAACGGTCGATTTCGGGACGCTCGGCCACAGGTATCTGAGCTTCGTTGCCTTTAAAGCCGTCGAGGTTGGCATACTGGGCAAAGAAGTTGTAGGTGTTATAGAGAGTCGAGAAGAGCTTGCGGCTCACTTCGATCACGCCTTCCGAGTCATAGCGCAGGTCATCCCAGGGCGACGAGTTGGCAATCATGTACCAGCGCAGGGGATCGGAGCCGAGCTGTTCGATGGCCTCGAAGGGATTCACGGCGTTGCCGAGACGCTTCGACATCTTGTTGCCGTTCTTGTCGAGCACAAGGCCGTTGGATACTACAGCCTTGTAGGACACGCGGTCGAAAATCATACCTGCGATGGCGTGGAGCGTGAAGAACCAGCCACGGGTCTGGTCAACACCTTCGGCAATGAAGTCGGCAGGGTATACGTCGCCGTTGTCAAAGGCCTCCTTGTTCTCGAAGGGATAGTGTATCTGGGCATAGGGCATTGCGCCTGAGTCAAACCACACGTCGATAAGGTCGAGTTCGCGCTTCATGGGGCGACCTGTGGGCGACACGAGCACGATGTCGTCGACATAGGGACGGTGCAAATCGATTTTGTCGTAATTTTCCTTAGAATAGTCGCCGGGCACAAAGCCTTTATCTTTCAAGGGGTTTGACGCCATGATACCGGCTACAACCGACTTTTCGATTTCGTCCCAGAGAGTTTGCACAGAGTCGATTATCATCTCCTCGGTGGCATCGTCGGTGCGCCATATCGGAAGGGGGGTACCCCAGTAGCGCGAGCGAGAGAGATTCCAGTCCTGAAGGTTCTCAAGCCACTTGCCAAAGCGTCCTGAGCCTGTAGCTGCGGGCTTCCACTTGATGGTTTCGTTGAGAGCCATGAGGCGCTCGCGGGCAGCCGTAGTCTTGATAAACCAGCTGTCGAGAGGATAGTAGAGTACGGGCTTGTCGGTGCGCCAGCAGTGGGGATAGCTGTGTGTGTGCTTCTCGGAGTTGAAGAGCTTGCCGTTTTCCTTGAGCCAGATGCAGAGCTCTACGTCGAGAGTCATGTCGGCCTCGGTCTTGGTGGCATCGTAGGCATTTTTCACATACTTTCCTTCCCAGGGCTTGTAGGCCTCCACATCGACACATTCAGCTACGAATTCGGGGCTCAGCTCGTCGAGATTGTAGAAACGGCCCTTGAGGTCGACCATGGGAACAACCTTGCCATACTGGTTGATGAGTTCCATGCCGGGGATACCGTTAAGAGCAGAGACACGCTTGTCGTCGGCACCAAAGGTACCGGCGATGTGCACGATACCGGTACCGTCCTCAACTGTCACATAGTCGCCGGGGATTACACGGAAGGCATTTTCCCAGCCTTTGGGCTTCATCCAGGGGATGAGCTGCTCGTAGTGCATACCCACCAGGTCAGAACCCTTGTAGCTGGCCACCACTTCGTAGGGCACGAGCTTGTCGCCGGGGTTGTAGGCATCGAGGGGCAACTCGGCGGCCTTGGGGTTGAACACCTTGTCGACGAGAGCCTGAGCCAGCACAACGGTGATTTTCTCACCGCTGTATTTATTATATGTGCGCACAGCCACATAATCAATGTTGGGCCCAACGCATAGAGCCATGTTGGAAGGCAGAGTCCAAGGTGTGGTGGTCCAGGCTATGAATGCCGGAGTGCCCCACTCTGCCATCTCGGGCTTGGGGTCGGTGATTTTAAACTGAGCAATACAGGTGGTATCCTTGGCGTCGCGATAGCAGCCGGGCTGGTTGAGCTCGTGCGAGCTGAGGCCGGTACCGGCAGCGGGCGAATAAGGCTGAATTGTATAACCCTTATAGAGATACCCCTTGCTGTAGAGCTGTGCAAGGAGCCACCACACGCTTTCCATGTAGCGGTTGTCGTAGGTTATATAGGGGTCGCGCATGTCCACCCAGTAGCCCATGTTGGAGGTAAGGGTTTCCCATTCGCGGGTATATTTCATAACTTCGGCACGGCAGGCAGCGTTGTATTCGTCCACCGAAATCTTGTGACCGATATCCTCTTTGGTTATGCCGAGAGTCTTTTCAACACCGAGTTCAACAGGCAGGCCATGAGTGTCCCAGCCAGCTTTGCGCTTTACCTGGAAACCCTTCATAGTCTTGTAACGGCAGAAAATATCCTTAATGGTACGTGCCATCACATGATGAATGCCGGGCATTCCGTTGGCCGAAGGGGGACCTTCGAAGAATACATACGAAGGTGAGCCTGCGCGCACCTCCATACTCTGCTCAAAAAGGTGCTCGTCGTTCCACTTGGCAAGCATATCCTGGTTTATATGTGGTAGATTCAGTTTAGAATATTCTGTGAATTTCTTCATGATATGTTATGCAATGAAATATCAGTTTTGGATCTTAATTAAAAGAGTTAATAGACAAAAGAAAGCAATAAGGGGGTGTGTCAGCGCATGCCAACACACCCCCATGGTGGATTTTTTCTCGCCTGAGGGCCGACGATTATTCGGCGGCGGGAGCTTCAGCTTCTTCAGCGGGAGCTGCGGCGGCAGCTTCTGCTTCGGCCTTAGCGGCTGCGAGTTCGGCCTTCTTCTTGGCTACGGCTTCAGCCTTAGCTTTGTTTACGGCTTCTTCGGCTTCGAGGCGCTGTTTGGCGGCCAGCTGGCTGGCATCGGCCATGTCGGCCTTGAGGGCGTCAACCTTGGCCTGCTTTTTCTGCTTCCAGGCAGCAAAGCGACGTTCAGCTTCAGCTTCGTCGAATGCGCCCTTCTTCACGCCACCCTGGAGGTGCTTCATGAGAAGTACACCTTCGTTGGACAGAATGGTGCGTACGGTGTCGGTGGGTTCAGCACCAACGTTTACCCAATACAAGGCTCGTTCGAAGTTAAGTGTGATTGTAGCAGGATTAGTGTTCGGGTTATAGGAACCTATCCTTTCAATAAACTTACCATCTCGTGGTGCCCTGCTATCGGCGATAACAATAGGATAAAACGCGTAGTTCTTGCGACCGTGGCGTTGTAATCTGATTTTTGTTGCCATTAACTTGTTAATTAATTGTTTTTGTAGTCTTGCATTGTTTGCGACCGCAAAGGTACGCTTTTTATTTCAATAATACAAGTATTTACGATAAATTATAATACTATTGTGCGGCAATTACCTCAAACTCGGCTCCCGAGGCATATTCGCGACCATCCTGAGAGGTGAGTACTTTGAGACGTATATAGCGGCCCAAGGTGACTTGCGGCAGTGCGATTGTCTTGACTTTTAGATTATTATCAAGAGTCCCTTGTGCCACTGGGGTACCCCACGAGTCGGTGCTGTTGCTTACGTACAGTTGATACTGCTTGATATTGCCGGTATTGGAGCCATCTTGTCGGGGAGTGTATTTAACGGCCTTTATGCGCTTGACTGAGCCGAGGTCAAAGTCAACCCAGTGAGGCATGGTAGCCACCGTAACGGAATAGGCAGTGTGCCATATTGTGGTTGGATCGCCGTCGGTAAGATGGGCCGCCTCGCCATAGTCGGGCTCTTCGCTGCTGGTCGAAATCACGGTTATAGGCACGGTTTCGATACGTGGGAATGTGGCTTTGGCTGTAATTTTAGGTTCGGCTTTTAGCCACGCTTTGACTGTGCCGCCGCATCGCAGGTCGAACGGTCCGGTATAAACCCGAGGCTTGCGCGAGCCGCCCACAGTGTAGAGCACGGCACCCGATGCTTGTGCCGAGGTAATGCTAACCATGCCGTTGCGCGACCGCGTTACGCCTATAGGCTGCAAGCCATTTGAAGCCAGCTTGGTAGCTTCGGTGCGCACCGTTGCCTTTGTGGGGCGGATGATGAAGCTGAATCGGTGTGACGACGCTTTGACACGGTCGTGCTCCAACGGGCCGCCCTGGCCGCAACTCGACCCACCGAGCCCGGTCATTCCGAGGTCTATATGCACCGTATTGGCACGGCTTTCGGGGAGTTTGTATGTGTGATTTGTACCAAAAATTTCAAGTTCTGTATATGGCGACACGGTGGCCGACATGCCTCGCGGAGCTATGATGAGCATACCACCGTAGGGGGCAGTCAGTGCAGCCCAGCGCACCTGTTCGCGGTTACCGTTGTTCTGCGGGCGGGTGTATGGGGTATACATACTGTCGACCGGAGCAGAGTATATACCAACGCGCTGTCCCGACTTGCGGTCGGCATAGTTTTCGACAGGGCCGCGACCATAATATGTAAAGTTGTCGAGCGCACGGGGAGTCTGCATAGAGTAGCCGAGACGCGGCAATATGAGCGCAGGGTCGTTAGACGAAATATCTGAATTTACTTCTATGCTCCCGTCGGGAAGGAAAGTCCACACCGAGTTGGTGGTAAATTTAAAATCGTCGGGGCCAAAGTCAGACTCACCGGTTTCGTCGATTTTATATATACCCTTTGAATTGCCATTGCCGCCCACCATGCGACCGCCCCGCGGAGCCTGCGACTCAATCGACAGAGCTATTGCCGGATTGCCCAAGGGGTCGGTAAACACATTGTAGTCCAACACCTTGTGCTTCAAATTATAGAATCCGTTGGCAAACCATTTTGACGCCACCCAATTATCGTTATTTACATAGGCACGAAATGCATCGAGTTGCGGACCCTTGCCGGGTACTATCATATCGCGTCCGTCGTACTGCAAGGTGTGCAGGGTGCCCGACGCAAGATTGAACTCAGCTTTATAACCAACACCCGAAATGGTAGCTATGCTGTCGTTGACGGTCATTTCAGCACCGGAACCTGCCTTGGAAGCTGAGGCTTGGATGCGGGCCGACTTGACCGGAAGTTGTTCATACATCTGCACATATCCGACACGTGCCCAAGGAGTTGTCTCTGAGAGGCGGAAATCCACGTTAACGAAATACTCACAGTCAGACTTCAAGCCCGTAAGCATAAAAGGCAATCGATAGCTGGCCGATGTGCGCGGTGCATGAAGGCCGCCATGGACTTTAACAGCTGCGCCCGATGCCACAGGCTTGCCGTCCTCCATCAAGGTACACTCTATGTCGAAGCCTTGCAGGGGAACGAAATAATTCTTGTTAAACACCTCAAAAACGCCATCGTCGATATTTTTAGCCGACACACTTACGTTCTGATACACCTTCTTTACTTCGTGATATTGTGGCTTCGGAGTGAGGTCGCCAAACACGATACCGTTCATCACAAACTGACCGTCGGTAGGAGTATCGCCAAAGTCACCGCCAAAAGCCAGATAGCGTTCACCTGTGGCAGAGTCGTAGTTGTAAAGCGATTGGTCAACCCAGTCCCAAATAGCGCCGCCCATAAAGTGGTTGGTACTTTCGATTGCGTCCCAGTAGTCCACGAGATTGCCCACTGCATTGCCCATGGAATGCGCATACTCGGATATGTGGAACGGATACTTAATATCCATCTTGCCCTTCACAGCTTCGCGTGTCCAGGCAATCGAGGGATACTGGTTTGAGCCTATGTCGACTATATCATTGTTGCGCTCGTACTGCACAGGGCGCGAAGTGTCGAAGCTTTTAATGGCGTTGTAGGCCGAAACAAAGTTCTTGCCGGGGCCGGCCTCGTTGCCGAGCGACCAGATGACCACGGACGGACTATTGACCGTGCTGTGCACCATCTCCAATTCGCGGGCCACATGGGCTGCCTCCCACTCGGGCACGTGCGACAGTGATGCGTTGCCATAATAATACTGATGCGATTCGATATTGGCCTCGTCCTCGAGATAGATACCATATTTATCGGCCAAGTAGTACCAATAAGGAGCATCGGGATAGTGCGAATTGCGCACATGGTTGATATTAGCCCGCTTCATGAGCATAACCTCCTGCAACATCTGCTCGCGGGTAATGGCATGTCCACGTTCGGGTGAGGTTTCGTGACGATTCACCCCCTTGAGTTTCACAGGCTTATTGTTGATATAGAAATATCTGCCCGGCAGCCCGAATTCATCGTCCTCGGCCTTGGTGTCGCGCAACTCCACTTTGCGAAATGCGGTATATGTCGACACGGTTTCGAGCACCCTACCCCTCTTGTCGACGAGTTGGCCCACAAGCGTGTATCGCATCGGGCTCTCGGCGCTCCACAGACTGGGCTTTTTGACATTGATAACCGTCTTAACGTCAGCCATCCCACCGGCCCGCAATTCTACAGGGGCGCTTGTCACCTCGACTCCTTCAACGGGCATGTTGGCATCGTCGTAGAGCTTATTGGCATATAGCTTATATACCATTTTAAGGCCCTTGGCATCCTTGCCCGACAGGTTGCGCAGGCTTGCCGTCACCGACAGGCTTCCATCGGTGTAATTGTTTATCAGGTCGGGTATTGCCACAAGGTCGCGCACCTGGAGCTTTGGCGTGGAGTAAAGCGACACCGAGCGAAAAATGCCCGGAAGGCGGAACATGTCCTGGGACTCAAGAAACGATCCGTCGCTACTGCGATACACCTCGACTGCCACGGTATTTAGGCCCTTCGTAATATAAGGCGTTATGTCAAACCGAGCAGCATTGCGCGAATTCTTGCTAAATCCAACATACCTACCGTTAATCCAAAGATAGAAAAATGAATCCACACCGTCGAAGTTGATGTATATTTCACGCCCCTTCCAATCGGCGGGGATTTCGAACGAGCGCTTGTACGAACCCACTTCGTTGCGGGCATCGTAGGTGGTCCAATTCTCAGGCGGTGTGCGCATCACACCGCCACGCCAGTCGTCGACAGCCACTTTATGCTGAAAGATTACGGGTTGGTTCACATAGATAGGAGTTCCGTACTTTTGTGAACCATCCTTTTGCAGGCCGGCAATATTCCAGTTCGACGGCACAGCTATATCATCCCAACGACTTGTATCATAACCGTTTTTGTAGAAATTAGCGGGACGCAAAGATGGGGTCTTAACCCAATGGAATTTCCACTTGCCGTCGAGCGACATTGTGTATTCGCTGTATTCAGGCAAAACTCTGCGCGCACTTTCGGTCGACTTGAAATATGAAAATGTAGCGCGAGGCAACTCCTTGTTATATGCCAGCGAGTCGGGACATTGCCACTCATGACCACCCGGAGCAACATCGTTGCCGTAGAAATATCCTTTGATTTGAGCCTGCCCCGACAGTGATGTAACTACCGCCAAGGCGAGTATTAAGATTGGTTGATTCATTCAGATTGATTTTCTACAAAGTTACGGCAAAATAGGCATTTTTCAAACCTAAATGAAATATTTTGGCTACATTTGCAAAAAAATATATTTCATGGCAAAACAGGAATACGTACTCAAAAACCGCCAATGGCTCGAAGCCAAAGCTCAGGAACCAGGCGTGAGACCCATAGACAAAGGTATATATTACAAGGTAATAAAGAGCGGTAAGCCCGGCGGCAAGCGTCCCAACCGCGGCAGTGTGGTAACAGCCCACTACGTGGGCAAGACCATCAACGGCAAAACGTTTGACAACAGCCGCGGAGGTGTGGCTCCGGCCTTCAGACTCTCCGAACTCATCCCGGGCTGGATTATAGCCCTGCAACAAATGACCGTGGGCGACAAATGGGAGATATACATCCCCGCCGAACAAGGCTACGGACGGTTCAGCCAACCAGGTATCCCCGGAGGCTCCACACTCATCTTTGAGATAGAGTTGATTGGAGTAATGTAAAGAGTAGTTTAAAAAGAATACAGGTGCCATAGAAGTTCTGTGACACCTGTATTCTTTTTAAGTTAATCTATATTATTGCACCAGTACTCGACGGGCGAAGTCGGCCACCGATACGATATAGAGTCCGGGAGTGAGGTTGAGCGCAACAGTTCCAGGGGCTACCGACGCTTCATACACAATGGTGCCATCGAGGGCATAGACAGTGGCTGCCACTGTCTCGACAGTCTCAATGACGAGTTGCGAATTGCGGCAGTAGGCATCCCAGCGGTGGTAGTCGGCCACAGCTTCGGGAACGAGGCTAAGTGACGATTTGGATTCGATATCGTCAATGTTTACGCGCTTTCCAACTGTTTGACGCAGACGCAGACGGGCTGGTTGCGACTTGCCGACATGTACATTATATTGTGTATATTCTGTTTTGTCAACATTTACAGTACCGGCTGCAGTCCAACTGTTGCCGCCGTCGGTGCTCACTTCGAGCACGAGAGTTGCCTCGGGGTCGGTGCCAAAGCGCTTGGCCCAGAATGTAACGGTTTCAAAACCATGACGGAAGTCTGTTGCCATTTCGATTTGCGAATTGGCATTCTTGCCCATACGAATACCCTGATCGCCTCCGTGGGCTTCAGCTTTACCGGGCCAGATGCCGGCATCGGTCATATTCCACAGCGCAGCATTGCCTTGGTATTGGGGCGGGTTGTAGGATGCGGCATTTTCATCGACTTTTTCAAAGTCTTCCTTGAAGTCAACACCCTCCGATGTTGTGCCCAGAAGCTCTGCCGAGCCCACTTCCATTTCATTGACCATAGCCGACACGGAGTTATGGAACTCGCCAATCGACTCGCTGAGCATACGTATGTAAATACGGTCTTGTTCGGGATTGATGGTGAGCAGTCGTCCCCACTCCGCCTTATCGCTCGACAGCTGGAAGGGCGCGCTTGTGCACAACACTATTTCAGTGTTGACATTGGCTACTTCAAGCAACACCTCAGCCACCTCGGAAGGCTCGCCGGGGGTGGATACAAATTGCAGACGGCCATCGAAGAGGAAGTCGACCATGGGCACGGGGGCGATGGTAGTCACGGTCACAGGTGCGGATGCAAGATGCTGCGAACGTACGATATATGTGTATGTAGTAGATGGTTCGAGTCCCTCAACAAGCCACGATTCATCAGCTGCGGGTACCTGACAGGGATAGCCATCAACAGCAGAGCCGCCCTGAGTTACTTCGAGTGTGTACTTGCCGTTGGCATCGGCATCGCCCACATTGCTCCATGTGGCCACGAAGCTGTTGTCGCCGTATGAGGTTACAGGGCCTGCAGGAAGAGTGGTTGTGGCAGAGCCTGTAAGGTTTACTGTCGATTTAAGGTCGCCACTCGATACTGTAAGCGTTGCGCTGTAAGCACCGGCCGCAGAGGGCGAGAACGTTACCTTCACTGAGGCTCCGTCGGCCGAACAAACCGCCGACTTGCTCACTGTAGACGGCGATACTGCGAATGCCGCACCGCTTACCGACAGAGTTACATCTGACTGCAGATTTACACCCTTTACAAGCAGTGTAGCTGTGCGCGGAACACCAACCACAGTATTGCCCACCGACACAGTAGAACCATTGACGGGCAGCACAAGAGTGGGGGTAGCTGTGCCTCCGGGTGTCCACGCTTCGCTCTTCTTGTCGCCCCAGATATACTCGGCGAGCTCGGGATGGTCGATAAATGGGTTGCGATTGTGCTGCTTGGCCGATACGGCTTCGTTGCGGTCGATTTCCTTGGTGCTAACGGGGTCCTGACGGTGCCACTTGAGCAGGAGGTTAATAGCCCAGGTGGAGAAAGCCGGATAACTTGTATGATTGAGCATATCGCTGCTCCAGCCGGCAATCTTGTCGTTGTAAGCGGCAGCCATGTAGAAGTAGGAACGGGCAAAGTCGCCCTTGTACTGATCGTCGGGTTCGAATACTTTGCCTGAATAACCCGGGAAGGTCGATGTGCCGAGCTTGCCGAGTGCCTTTATGCCAGAGGGAGCGGGGAGTGTAGTACCGTTGGCACACTCTCCGTAAGGATAATTTGAACGCTGTCCGTTGACCTTGCCGTCGGTGGGATATATGTGGTAACCATCGCTGTACATGGGCTTAGCATCGTTAAACCAGCTTTTGGGAAACGAGTGTTCGCGGTTGTAACAGTCGCCCACCGATGAATAAGTACCACATTGGTCGTTTTTAAAGGTAAACTCTTTGGTGGAATACATGTCCCATATCTTACCGTTGGAACGAGTGTCGCTTGTACTATACAAATCCCATAAACCGTCGTAGCTCACCACGGAGTGCGGGCCCACTACTTCTCGTAGAGTAGATAGAAGGGACGCACCGTTCTTGCCCACACAAGCAGAGTAATACCCTGCTGGAGCCTCGGCTTGCGATACCAACGTTGTGGCTACGCCAAGGCCGAAGATAATGCTTTTTAAAATATATTTTTTCATAGTTTGATTAGAAAAACGGCCGTAAAGATAATTCAATATTTTGGATTAACCATAAATTTTAATAATATTTAACCTGCAAAGGCATATATCAAATAAAACCCCGCCAAAGTGTGATTGGTGGGGTTTTATGTAAGGTTTAAGTGCAATGGATTACTTATCCTGAACGAGGCTCACGATGAGTTCCTTAACATCGTTGGGGTCGGTATCGATATTGATTTTGCCTTCGCGTGCCAACCATCCGATGGCTGCAAAAAGTTCTTTGTCCTTGAGCTTGGTCATTTTCTTAAGCTGCTTTACGCCAGCGGCTTGAGTTGCATCGAGGGCCTGCCATAAGGCACCGGCGTTGATGCCGATTAATTCTGCGTTCATAGTTGAAATTCTTTATTATTAATTAAGTACGCTACAAAGGTAACAATTTATTTCCAAATTTGTTGTATATTTGCGCAAATTATATAGAAATACAGATGAATGGCATTGTAATCCGAAACACCGGTTCCAATTATATAGTGGCCGTCGACGGCGACAAGAATCACGAAGTGCCCTGCAAAATCAAGGGCAACTTCCGAATAAAAGGCATACGTACCACCAATCCCGTAGCTGTGGGCGACCACGTGACCATCGGTGAGCCGGGCCCCGACGGCACAGCCTTTATCACCGCCATTGAGCCGCGGCGCAACTATATTATACGCCGTGCAAGCAACCTCTCCAAAGAGTCGCACATCATCGCGGCCAATCTCGACCTCGCCATGCTCGTTGTGACACTCGCCCACCCCACCACTTCGACCACATTCATCGACCGATTCCTTGCCACGGCCACAGCCTACTCTGTACCGGCCCTTATTGTCATAAACAAAATCGACCTGCTTACCGACGAGGCCGATGCCGAGTTGCTCGAAGCCGTCACATATCTCTACAGCTCGATAGGCTACGAAGTGGCCGCTGTGTCGGCTCAGACCGGCGAGGGTGTGGACGAATTGCGCCAGCGTCTCCAAGGACGCATAACGCTCGTATCGGGCAACTCGGGGGTTGGCAAATCGACTCTCATCAACGACCTTATTCCAGGCCTCGACCTGCGCACGGCCCAAATCTCGGCCGTACACGATACAGGCATGCACACCACAACTTTCAGCGAACTGTTCTGGCTTCCCGACGGCGGCGCAATTATCGACACTCCGGGCGTGCGCGGCTTTGGCACTATCGATTTTGACAAGTATGAAGTGGCCCACTATTTCCCGGAGCTCTTCGAAATATCCAAGGATTGCCGATACGGCAACTGCACACACACACACGAACCCGGTTGCGCTGTGCGTGCCGCCCTCGACGACCAACTCATAGCTTCAAGCCGATACACCTCGTACCTATCCATCCTCGACGATGCCACAGAGGACAAGTACAGAAAGGGTTATTAGGGCGTATTAAAAAATATGAGAGCCGGGATTTCGACTCTCATATTTTTTGTATAGTTACTCAAATTGTTATTTCCGACCCTTAAGCAATTTATTGTATTCCCTGGGATTGTTAATCAATTTCACGGCTTGCTTGAAGTCGTTGCTCAGAGGATTGGTTGAACGCACGTAGATTCCGTTATCGTACAGGTCGCGGGTCATAAGCCCCTTGTACACTGCGAGTATCAGATCGCGCGAAGTATCCCACTGTTTCTGGTCGAACTTTATGCCTGCCGCAGTTGCCTGGTCAATGATACCTTGAATGGCCCGCTGGTCGGGCTGGTAGTTGTTGGCAAACTTCTCTTCCGTTGGATATTTCTTGAGGAGTGAAGTGCGGTTGGCCTCGATGTTGTTGACCACAGCCTTCATTATGGCACCTTTGGCCACGATGTCGCGATAGTATGTAGAGTAGCGCGATGTGTCGGCAGGTACAAATACATCTGGCATGATACCACCCCCGCCGTATACCTTGCGTTTGTTCTTAAGAGTGGTATATTCCTTAGACTTGTCGAGTTTGATGGAGTCGGCATGCCACAGCTCGCCGGAGTTGTATCGGTTGAGCATGTCGAGCAGATACTCTTCGCCTTTGCCCTTTTCGTAGGGTTTCTGTATGCAACGTCCTGAGGGAGTGTAGTAACGGGCAATGGTGAGGCGTATCATGGAGCCGTCGGGGAAGGGGAAGGGGCGTTGTACCAAGCCCTTGCCAAATGTGCGGCGACCAACTATGAGACCGCGGTCGTTGTCCTGAATGGCGCCGGCAAGAATTTCGGCAGCAGATGCCGAGTACTGGTCGACCATCACCACGAGACGATTGACGGGTATTGTACCGTTGCGCTCGGCCGCAAAGTACTGAGGACGGCTGTGCAGGCCCTGGGTGTAGACCACAGGCTCGTTCTTTTGAAGAAACTCCGAAGCCAATTCGTAGGCTGAACCCAGATAGCCACCGCCGTTGTTTGAGAGGTCGAGTATAAGGTTCTTCATACCTATGCGCGACAGAGAGTCGGCCGCCTGACGCACCTCGCGGGCTGTCGACTCGGCAAACCGTGTTACCGATATAATAGCGGTGGAGTCGTCGACCATATAGGCTGCATCAACGCTGTAGAGAGGTATATCGTCGCGTACGATGCGGAAGTCGATGAGTTTGGGCTCGTCAGCGCGCTTCACCTTGAGATTTACCACCGAGCCTTTCGGTCCACGGAGCACCTTAATAATATCTGTGTTGACTTTCTTCTTGCCCGCAATCACGGTGTCGTTGGCTGAGATTATGCGGTCGCCGGGACGGATGCCTACTTTTTCGGAAGGGCCTCCGGGGGTGGTCTGTATCACATATACTGTATCTTCGAGCATATTGAACTGAATACCAATGCCGCTGAACTTGCCCTCGAGGGGCTGATTGAGTTCTTCGGTTTCGGAAGGGGTGGAATATGCTGAGTGGGGGTCGAGGGTGCGAAGCATTGCCTTTATGGCCTCCTGCACCAGTGTGTCGCCGTCCACTTCTTCCACGTAGTAGTTCTTGATGAGCTCGGAGGCAATGTTGAGCTTCTGATCGGGTGTTATGGTGCGCTTCGATGCCGAGGTCTGTATGGCCCAGGTGGATACCGCGCCTACCAATATGCCCACTACAAAGAGAATGACGTAAACTAATTTTCTCATATTTGTAACCTATTGTAATTTCTTGGGTAAAAAGTCTGATACATCGTGACCGTAGGCTTGAATCTCACGCACGGCCGACGACGATACTGCCGCATACTCGGGCAGTGTAAATAATAAAAGCGTTTCTATGCCGGAAAGTTTACGGTTGAGGTCGGCAAGATCGCGTTCGTATTCATAATCCTTGGCCGAACGCACAGCGCGAAGCAGCCATTTTGCGCCCATTCGTGCAGCGAGGTCCACGGTGAGCTCGCCCTGATAGGCCAATACCGTCACCCGCCCCGAGGGCAGGTTTTCGTAGAGCGAGGCTATCTGTGCCACGCGACTGTCAATGTCGGCCGCCGGCTCTTTGTCGGGATTAACCCCGATGGCTATGATGATGCGGTCGAACAGAGGCAACGTGCGCTCCACTACCGAAGCGTGCCCCACCGTAAACGGCCTGAACGACCCGGCAAACAATGCCACTCGCTCTGTGTCAGGATATTTGGGAATCATCTTCTATTACAAGATTGTCAATAATAAAGTTTTGGCGCTCGGGCGTATTTTTGCCCATATAGAATTCGAGAAGTTCGTCGACCATATCTTCCTTGCGCAGTGTTACGCGGTCGAGTCGCATATCGGGGCCGATGAAATGGCGGAATTCTTCGGGCGAAATCTCACCAAGGCCTTTGAATCGGGTTATTTCGGCATTAACGCCCATGCGGTTTATAGCCGATATACGCTCTTCGTCGGAGTAGCAGTATACTGTGTCCTCATCCTGGCCACCTTTTTTGGCTTTGCCCGAGCGTCGCGATGTGAGACGGTTGCGCACTCGGAAGAGAGGTGTCTGAAGTACGTATACGTGACCTTTTTTTATAAGGTCGGGGAAGTACTGCAAGAAGAATGTGATGAGCAGCAAGCGTATGTGCATGCCGTCGACGTCGGCATCGGTGGCTATTATCACTTTGTTGTAGCGCAGGTCGTCGATGCCGTTTTCGAGATTGAGAGCAGCCTGAAGCAGGTTGAATTCTTCGTTTTCGTAGAGCACCTTTTGTGTTGCACCATAGGTATTGAGAGGCTTGCCACGGAGCATAAACACGGCTTGAGTGTCAACGTCGCGCACCTTGGTAATCGAGCCACCGGCCGAGTCGCCCTCGGTGAGGAATATGGACGATGCAAATTTCTTTTCTTCCGACCCGCGGCTGTCGCTCAGGTGCACGTTGCAATCGATGAGCTTGCGGTTGTGGAGACTCACTTTTTTTGCTTTTTCGCGTGCAAGCTTTGTCACACCGGCCATCGCCTTGCGGTCGCGCTCGCTCTGTTGCACCTTTTTGAGTATCACTTCGGCCACGCCGAGGTCGCGGTGCAGGTAGTCGTCGAGCTCCTTCTTGATAAAATCGCCTATGAACTTGGCCACGGTGGGACCGTCGGGACCCATGTCGCGCGAGCCGAGACGTGTCTTGGTCTGCGACTCAAACACGGGCTCTTCGACCTTGATGGCTATAGCGGCCACCATGCCGTTGCGTATGTCGGAATATTCAAAATTGCGTCCGAAGAAGTCTTTGAGCGTGCGCGACACCGACTCCTTGAAGGCTGTGAGATGTGTGCCGCCCTGAGTGGTGTGTTGACCGTTGACAAAGGAATAGTATTCCTCGCCATATTGGTTGGCATGGGTTATGGCCACTTCAATATCATCGCCTTTGAGATGGATTATCGGGTAGAGCGGCTCCTGTGTCATGTCCTGGGTAAGGAGGTCGAGCAGGCCGTGGCGCGACACATAGCGCTTGCCGTTGTAGATCATGACCAAACCCGTGTTGAGGAAGGTGTAGTTCTTGAGCAGAGGCTCTATGAATTCGTCGCGGAATTTGTAATCTCTGAAAATCGATGCATCGGGCACAAAGCGCACCTTTGTACCATTGGGCTCATCGGTTGGGATAAGATCTGACTCTTCGATAAGTTCGCCTTTGCTGAATCGGGCCCACTTCATCTGACCATCGCGCACGGCCATTATTTCGAACTCTGTAGACAGTGCATTCACAGCCTTGATACCCACGCCGTTGAGGCCCACCGACTTCTTAAAAGCACGACTGTCGTACTTGCCGCCGGTGTTCATCTTCGAAGCCACATCAATCAACTTGCCCAGTGGCACACCGCGGCCGTAGTCGCGCACACTCACCTCGCGGCCGTCGATGATATCGACAACTATCTGCTTGCCAAAACCCATCATGTATTCGTCGACGGCATTATCGAGTACCTCCTTGAGCAGCACATAAATGCCGTCATCGCTGCCGGTACCGTCGCCCAGCTTGCCTATATACATGCCGGGGCGCCGACGTATATGCTCTTTCCAGTCGAGGGTGCGTATTTCGTCTTCGGTATAAGTAAGTTGAGTGCCGTTTTCGCCAGTGACGGCAGCGGCTTCAAAGTCGAGTTCTTCGTTCATCGGATTGTCAAAAATATCTAACTTACAAAGTTACGAATTTTTTAACTAAGTAGCCAATTATTTTTTCGCTTAATATTTTTTAAGGACTAAAACCGACATTATCGTTAATAATTTTGTTAAATTTGTATTCTAAAACTAACGCCAAAGCATGAACAAACCTCGACTGACTCTCATCATCAACCCCAATTCGGGCACCTTGTCCAAGAAAGGCCTCGACCGCTGGCTACCTCGTCGCCTCGGCCGTATGGGCTACGATGTGAGCGTGCGCTATACCACCGGCCCCGGCCATGCCACGGTGCTTGCAGCCGAAGCTGCTGCTCGGGGCGACTATGGTGTGTTGGCGTGCGGTGGCGACGGCACTGTCAATGAGGTGGCTTCGGGCCTGGTCAATACCAATACAGCCCTGGGGATTCTGCCTTCGGGCTCGGGTAACGGCTTTGCCCGACACCTCGGGATACCGGTGGATATTACACGCTCGCTCGAGGTTATTGCCGAGAACAATATTGAGCCCTGCGACTATGCGACGGTCAACGGCCGGCCCTTCTTCTGTACGTTTGGCCTCGGCTTCGACGCCGCGGTGAGCCACCGCTTTGCCCGCAAGGGCCGCAGAGGACTCAACTCTTACATCTCAAGTATGGTGGATGAGTTTGCCACCTTTCATCCAAATACTTACGAAATCATAGCCGGCGATCAGACCATAACCGACAGGGCCTTCCTCGTGGCAGTGTGCAACGCCTCGCAATATGGCAACAATGCCTTCATAGCCCCGTCGGCATCGGTGCGCGACGGCCTGCTCGACGTGACGATTGTGCACGACGGCACTCCGCTCGAAAATGTGTGGAGCGGAGTGGAAATGCTCACCGGCACAATTGGCAGCCACGGCAAGATACGCACATTCCGCACAGCTGAGCTCACCGTGCGTCGCCACAACGAAACCATTTCGCACATCGACGGCGAGCCCACCAATCTACCCAACGAACTCCACATTAAATGCCACCCCGAGGCCCTGCGAGTTTTCACCCCAAAAAACAAAATACACTTTATTCCGGTTCTTACTCCAGCCGTGCTTACGGTGCGTGAATGGAGTCTCGTAGTGGGACGTGTCTTCCGCAAGAAATAACAAATTTATGCTAAATTCATTATAGGTCGCATCAACAGCGGCCTATTTTTATGTAGGTAAACGCACTTTGAATTGTGAAATTATGTAAATCAAACATTTTATCACAGGGGCCGTAATCAAAATCACTTTGAAAATTGTTTAACTTTTAGTAATTTTGCATTAGTTTAGCTTAAATGCTATTCTATTCAAATCTGGCTCAAATATAATGAGTGCCGACCGACATAGCAATTTTGCGACGACAGGGCCTACGGGCGTTGACGGCGCCGTAGGCGTGCCCGACGCGAAGTGGTTTGTCGCAATCGTCAATCCAAAGCACGAAAAATCATCGGCCGAGAAGCTTCATGAATCAGGCTTTGAGGCTTTTGTAGCTACTCAGCGCGAGCTTCATGTGTGGAACAACGGACGTCGCAAAATGGTGGATCGCGTGGTAATTCCCGGCATGGTATTTGTAAAATGCTCCGAACAGGAACGTCGACGAATTGTCACCCTGCCATACATCCTGAGATTTATGGTAAACCGCACTGCCGACTCGGGCTCGCTCAACAAACCTGCCGCCACGATTCCCGACGACCAAATGGCTCGTCTTAGATTCATGCTCGGCCAGACCGACGTGCCTGTCGACTTTGTCCCCACATTATTTAATGTAAAGGACACCGTGCGAGTGGTTCGCGGCAGTTTCATGGGCCTTACGGGCCACATTATGCAACACTCCGACGGTACTCACGCCCTGTTAGTGTCGCTATCAATCCTCGGAGGTGCCACTGTGCGTATAGAGCCACACGATGTCGAAAAACTTTAATGATCATTATTCCACTCTCGTGGAATACCCCATATAATAACGCGTTAAAAAAAATCTGTTTCTATGAAAGGTATCGTACTTGCCGGCGGCTCAGGAACTCGCTTGTACCCCATCACTAAGGGTGTGAGCAAGCAGATGCTGCCTGTCTTCGACAAGCCGATGATTTATTATCCTATTTCGACCCTCATGCTGGCCGGAATACGCGATATTCTCATCATCAGCACACCAACCGATCTTCCCGGTTTCAAGCGCCTGCTTGGCGACGGGTCCGACTATGGTGTCAAATTTACTTATGCCGAACAACCCTCGCCCGACGGCCTTGCACAAGCATTTATCATCGGCAAGGAATTTATAGGCAACGACAGCGCATGCCTCGTGCTCGGTGACAATATTTTCCACGGCAGCGGATTCTCGGCTGTGCTCAAGCAAGCAGTCGACACTGCCGAGCAAGATGGCAAAGCAACCGTATTCGGCTACTGGGTCGACGACCCCGAGCGTTACGGCGTGGCCGAATTCGACCGCGACGGCAACTGTCTTTCAATCGAAGAAAAACCTGCCAATCCCAAGAGCAACTACGCCGTTGTGGGTCTGTACTTCTACCCCAACAAGGTGGTCAATGTTGCTGCAACAATCAAGCCCTCGGCCCGTGGCGAGCTCGAAATAACCACTGTAAACCAAGAGTTTCTTGCCGACGGAGAGCTTAAAGTCAAGACACTTCCCCGTGGATTTGCGTGGCTTGATACCGGCACTCACGACTCACTTGCCGAAGCCTCCATCTATGTCGAAGTGCTCGAAAAGCGCCAAGGCCTCAAAATTGCCTGTCTCGAAGGCATTGCCTATCGCAACGGCTGGATTTCGCGCGACCGCATGATCGAAGTGGCTCGTCCCATGCTCAAAAATCAATACGGCCAGTACCTCATGAAGGTCATTGACGAAATGGACCGCACCGGCTATAAAAACCTTGACTAATGGAAGTTATTAAAACAGATATTGAAGGGGTTGTAATCATCGAGCCCCGCATATTCCGCGACCCCCGCGGCTACTTCTTCGAAAGCTTTTCTGCTCGCGAATTCTGCGAAAAGGTAGCTGATGTTACATTTGTACAGGACAACGAATCCATGTCGTCGCGCGGTGTGATGCGCGGCCTCCACTTCCAGCGCCCCCCTTACACACAGGCCAAACTCGTGCGTTGCGTGCGCGGTCGCGTGCTCGACGTAGCAGTCGATATACGCAAAGGCTCCCCTACCTATGGCAAGCACGTAGCAGTCGAGCTCACAGAGGACAATCATCGCCAACTCTTCATCCCCCACGGATTTGCTCACGGCTTTGCGGTGCTGAGCGACACAGCACAGTTCCTCTACAAGTGCGACAACTACTATCACCCCGAAGCCGACGGTGGCATTTCAATACAGGACGCGTCACTCGGCATCGATTGGCAAATCGACCCTTCCGAAGCCATTCTCTCAGACAAAGACCTGAAGCACGCACTGTTACAGGACTTCGACTCACCATTCACATATGAAAAATAATCTCAACGTCCTCGTCACCGGTGCCAACGGCCAGCTCGGCAACTGTATCCGTAATGCCGCTGCCACCTCCGACGACCGCTACATATTTACCGACGTCGCCGAGCTCGACATCACCAATCCTCAGGCCGTAGCCAAGATGGTGAGCAACAACAACATAGATGTAATCGTAAACTGCGCAGCCTACACTAACGTGGACCGCGCCGAAACCGATACCAACTTTGCCGAGCTCCTCAATGCCACAGCCGTGCAACACCTTGCCCAAGCTGCCAAAGCCGCCGACGCAACACTCATACACGTATCAACCGACTACGTATTTGGCGGCTCCACCGGCAACACCCCTCGCACAGAGACCGAGCCGGCCAACCCCACCGGCGTATACGGACTCACAAAGCTCCACGGCGAGCAAACCATTGAGCAAACAGGCTGCAAATCACTCATATTCCGCACCGCTTGGCTCTACTCCGAGTATGGCAAAAACTTCGTTAAAACCATGCTCCAACTCACAGCCACCAAGCCCCAACTCAAAGTAGTGTTCGACCAGGCCGGCACACCAACCTACGCCCAAGACCTCGCCGACGCCATCGTGTCCATCATCACCAACCGCCAATACCAAGGCAACGAAGGCATTTACCACTACTCCAACGAAGGCGTGTGCTCCTGGTACGACTTCACAAAGGCTATAGCCCAAATCGCCGGCAACGACACCTGCGACATTCAGCCCTGCCACTCCGACGAATTCCCCAGCCCAGTCACCCGCCCCGCCTACTCAGTCCTCGATAAAACCAAATTTAAAAACACCTTCAACACGACAGTCCCCTATTGGACCGACTCCCTGAAGACTTGCATAAAGAATATCCAAAATGAAGCGTAATATATTAATTACCGGCGGTGCCGGATTTATCGGCTCACACGTTGTACGACTCTTCGTCAACAAATACCCCGACTACAATATCGTCAATCTCGACAAACTCACCTACGCCGGCAACCTCGCCAACCTCACTGATATCGAAAACGCGCCCAACTACACATTCGTCCGCGCCGACATAGCCGACCTCGACGAAATGCGCCGCATCATCAAGCAATACAACATCAACGGCATCATACACCTCGCCGCCGAGAGCCACGTCGACCGCTCAATCCGCGACCCCTTCACCTTCGCACGCACCAATGTAATGGGCACACTCGCCCTGCTCCAGGCCGCAAAAGAATATTGGGACACACTCCCCGAAAAATACGAAGGCAAACTCTTCTACCACATCTCCACCGACGAAGTATACGGCGCCCTCGAACTCACCCACCCCGAAGGTACCCCCGCCCCCTTCACCACCAAGGCATCGAGCCAGGACGACATGGCCTACGGCACCGAATTCTTCCTCGAAACCACAAAATACAACCCCCACTCACCCTACTCGGCCTCCAAAGCATCGAGCGACCACTTCGTGCGCGCCTACCACGACACCTACGGCATGCCCACACTGGTCACCAATTGCTCCAACAACTACGGCCCATACCAATTCCCCGAAAAACTCATCCCCCTCTTCATCAACAACATACGCCAAGGCAAGCCCCTCCCCGTCTACGGCAAAGGTGAAAACGTGCGCGACTGGCTCTACGTCGAAGACCACGCCCGCGCCATCGACCTCATATTCCACGAAGGCCGCGTAGCCGAAACCTACAACATCGGTGGTTTTAATGAGTGGAAAAACATCGACCTCATCAAAGTAATCATCAACACAGTCGACCGTCTCCTCGGCAACCCCGAAGGCCACTCTCTGCCCCTCATTACCTACGTCACCGACCGCGCCGGCCACGACCTCCGCTACGCCATCGACTCCCGCAAGCTCCAATCCGAACTCGGCTGGGAACCCTCCCTCCAATTCGAAGAAGGCATCGAACGCACCGTCCGCTGGTACCTCGACAACCAACCCTGGCTCGACAACATCACCTCCGGCGACTACGAACGCTACTACCAAGAAATGTATAAAGGACGATAATTAGCCCAAGTATACACTTTTGTTTATTATCCCTGGCATTCCATTTATAGTATGGGAATTAAAAAGAATATAGTTTATAGTTCTATTCTCACAGTATCAGGATACTTATTTCCTTTACTAACTTTCCCATATGTAACACGCATATTAGGCGTTGAAAATATAGGTATTTGCAACTTCTACGATGGTGTTACCAACTACTTTATTTTGTTCGGAATGTTGGGGATAATTAATTTAGGTATTCGTGAAATCGCCAAGTGCAACGGCGACAAAAATCGTCTAAGCAACACATTTGCAAGTCTTTTTACTTTAAATATTATCGCAACTATAATTTCCATACTTATATTCATAATTATAGGTTTGACGGTAGATAAAATTGGAAGTAATCCTTCCATGGTAATAATAGGCATAGCCAAAGTATTGGCAAATTGTATGCTAATCGAATGGCTGTTCAAAGGTCTTGAAGATTTTAAATATATAACATTACGAACATTAATTGTTCGTATGTGCTATGTTATATCTATTTTTATTTTTGTTCGTGCGAAAGACGACTACATTATATATTTTGCTTTGACAACATCCATGTTTATTTTAAACGCTTTTGTCAACTTATACATGGGTCGCAAAATTGTAAACATAAGACTTTCCTTTACAAAAATAAAGCCATACATAAAACCATTCTTGACGTTGGGTTTATATCAGATCTTGACTTCTATGTATACAACATTTAATGTTGTATATCTCGGATTTGTAGGCTCGGATACAGAAGTTGGTTATTATGCCACTGCTACAAAACTTTATACTATAATACTGTCTTTTTATACTGCTTTTACTGGAGTGATGCTTCCAAGGATGAGCGCCTTATTATCTCAAAATAAATTTGAAGAGTTTAAAGCATACATCCGCAAATCATCAAAGTTTCTGTATCTATTCAGTATACCCCTAATATTATTAAGTATAACCTTTGCTCCAGTCATTGTCAATATTATTGCAGGTCATGGTTATGAAGGCGCCATTTCACCCATGCGCATCATTATGCCACTAATGTTAATCATTGGGTTAGAACAAGTATTAGTATATCAAGTACTTTTCCCATTAAATGATGACAAGGCGATTTTAGTAAATTCTGTAATCGGAGCATCCGTCGGTATTACATTTAACGTCTTGCTAGTAGGTCATTTATTGGCAATTGGCTCAGCCATATCATGGGTAGCGTCTGAAGTCTCTGTTCTCGTAGCAGCTTATTGGTTTATCCAGAAGAGAATTAAAATATCTATTGATTTTAATTTTTTGATAAAAATCCTATTATTTTCAATACCTCTTGCTATATTTGCATGGGTCTTCAAATGGTATGAAAACATATCAATAGTATTTACAATCTCTGTAAGCTGTTGCGTATTGTTATACTACTTGATTATTGGGACATTTGTTCTCAAAGCAATAAGTCCAACTAAAATTGTCAATCGTATTCATAAACTATGATCTATCTTGTAGTTTTATTATTAGCTTTTGGTTGCTCATTGGTTTATGATCAATACAAACCGCAGGTACACTTCAGCCGTGGCAATATAGGTGTTGGCAAAGATATTTGGTCATATTTAATTATTATAGCAATTATATTAATAATTGGATTCCGAGCCGATACTATCGGCTTGGATACCGGTAACTATTCACGGGAATTTGCTGAGACTCCGCCACTCGATTTATTAAATGACAGTTTTGTTAAGGGCTCACGATACCAGGCTGGCTTTATCTACTTCTTTGCCTGGATAAAAGATTTTACAGAAGAATTTTATGTCGTTCAGCTTATACACGCAACGTTCATAAACCTTGTACTTCTATGGTTTTTTAGAAAAAATGGTGCTCAATATCTGTTCATGAGCCTTTCATACTATATTGTAATAAATTTCCTCGAATTTAACACAGAAATTCTTCGAGAATCAATAGCCGTTAGCTTTGGGCTTATATCACTCTACTCATACTCCCGACGAAAGTATTTTTTTGCTATTGTTTGTCTATATTTAGCCTTTAACTTTCATATTTCTTCAATCATATTATTAATATTTCCATTATTATCAAAAATACATTATTCGAAGCGAAATCTTATTATATTCTTGGCACTTGAAACACTCTCATTGATAGGTTACGCCGTTCTATCTAAATATACAACTGCTATAGCTGCCATAATTGGAGCATATGTACCTCAATTAAACGATATGGTTGCTATTTATCAAAGTACTGAAATAAATTCAAAACTTAATATCTTCTATTTTATTTCATTGTTTGTTCGAAATTTAATTATTCCGGTCACAGCAATGTTGATTCTCAAAGATAGAGGAAACAAATATATTGGTTTTGTAATGGCCTATTGTATTCTTATGACAATTAGTGCCTATACATATGCTTTCTATCGGTTTGCCAACTATATGGCTCCGTTTAATATCTTATTCCTTGCGGAGATTACGATTTATTTAATGTATCGATATAGAAGGATTAAATATTTCGTCGCTCTTTGTCTTCTTGTGTTTATCCTGTACGCTAACCAAAACAAGCTTTTTAACAAGGGATTAGACGGTATGTACATGCACGAACGTTATTTCCCATATAAAAGCATATTCCAATAACATAAAAGATATGCAAAAGTCTCAACCTAAAGTAATTGCATTCTATTTGCCACAATATCACCCTACTCCCAACAATAATAAATGGTGGGGAAAAGGTTTCACTGAGTGGACAAATGTGGCTAAAGCAAAAAAATTGTATCCTGGACATTATCAACCCAAAGTTCCAGCGGATCTCGGCTTTTACGACTTGAGAATGTCTGATGTTAGATGCGAGCAGGCATCGCTTGCTAAGGAGGCAGGTATTACTGGTTTTTGCTATTATCATTATTGGTTTAGCAATGGCAATGAGGAGCTTGACCTTCCTTTTAAAGAAGTCGTCGAAAACAAATCGCCTGATTTTCCATTTTGCCTTTGCTGGGCGAATGAATCCTGGTATTCAAAATTCTGGAACAAAGACGGGTCCTCAGATAAAAAAATTTTGGCTGAGCAGTTATATCTTGGAGAGCATGACAATGAATTACATTTTAAATCTCTACTATCTGCCTTCCAGGATGACCGTTATCTAAAAATAGACGGTAAAAACGTTTTTTTAATTTACCAGCCTTTAGCTTTCAAAGAATTCGATAAATTCAAGAATCAATGGAATGCTCTTGCTAAGCAAAACAATGTCCCTGAATTTTATTTCATTGGACAGGTTTTGCACACTGATCAAATTTCTAAAGTTCTTGATTTAGGATTTGATGGAGTCAACCATTGTCACAGACTGGATAACTATTATAGAGATAATAATAAGATTCTAACAGCACGTATTTTCCAACTTATTAAGAAAGTTTGCAAAATACCATTCATTATCTCTTATAAAAAAGCTATCTCCAAGGCAGTTTTTCCTGAAGACTTTCAAGAGAATGTTTTTGCTACTATGATGCCCAACTGGGATCATACACCTCGTAGCGGTAGTGGAGGCTCCGTTCTTCATAACTCCACGCCAGAGCTCTTCGAACAACATGCCAAAGATATATTAAATACCGCCGCAAACAAATCCGATCACCACAAAATCGTCTTTCTAAAATCTTGGAATGAATGGGGTGAAGGGAATTATATGGAACCAGACCTCCGATTTGGACATGGCTACATAAAAGCTCTAAAAAAAGCCTTAACAAATAAATGATTTCTTATATATGAAAAAAATCATGTTAGTTTTTGGAACACGACCTGAGGCTATTAAAATGGCTCCTCTGGTAAAAGAATTCCAAAAGCACAATAACCAATTTGAGACTATTGTCTGTGTAACAGGACAGCATCGACAGATGCTTGATCAGGTCCTTGAACTGTTTGAGATCAAACCTGATTATGATCTTAACATAATGAAACAAGGTCAGGACCTTTACGATGTTACATCTCGTGTTTTAACAGGTATGCGCGATGTACTTGCAGAAGTCAAGCCTGATGTAGTACTCGTGCACGGAGATACAACGACATCTACTGCAGCGGCTCTTGCGGCATTCTACCAGCAGATTCCAGTTGGACATGTCGAAGCTGGACTTCGCACTCATAACATTTACTCTCCGTGGCCTGAAGAAATGAATCGACAAATTACAGGCCGTATAGCTCAATATAACTTTGCGCCTACGAAGCTTAGCTATTCAAACCTTCAATCGGAAGGTATTGATACTGATACTATTCTCGTTACTGGCAACACTGTCATAGACGCATTGTATTGGGTAGTAAATAAAATCAAGAATACGCCCTCTCTTGATACAGATCTCAATAGAGCGCTTCTTGAGGCTGGGTACGACTGTAATCGTTTAGCACACGGTCGTAAATTAGTACTTATCACCGGTCATCGTCGCGAAAACTTTGGGGATGGCTTCATCTCTATGTGCCGAGCTATAAAACACCTCATCGAAACCTACCCCGATGTAGACTTTGTCTATCCAATGCATCTAAATCCAAACGTACGAAAACCTATTCATGATGTGTTTGGAGACAATCTTGAGGGTCTTGGCAATATGTTCTTTATCGAACCACTTGAATACCTTTCTTTTGTATATCTTATGGAAAAGGCTACAATCGTACTCACCGATAGTGGAGGTATTCAGGAAGAAGCCCCTGGCTTAGGCAAGCCTGTTCTTGTTATGCGCGACACAACAGAACGTCCAGAAGCACTTGAGGCTGGTACTGTTAAACTCGTAGGTACGGATTATGACAAAATAGTTGGAGAGGTATCTGAACTATTAGATTCGCCTGAAGCGTACGAAAGAATGTCCAAAGCAGTCAACCCTTACGGAGATGGATTAGCCTGCCAAAGAATCATTAAACATCTTTTGTAATGAGAGCAGTATTCTACTTAGACAAGCGTTCTGTAAATGATGCTACGGTCTTCTATATCTCAATTTTAGAGGATTGTCTTAAATCACTTGGATTTGACGACATCATTTTTGCTTACGATATCAAATCTGTAGTCAAGCCCGATTTAATTGTAACTATCTCAAGCATCAACTTTGTAAAGGCAAAGCTACGCTATCCCTTTACGCCCACAATATCTTGGAGACAAGGAGCTTCCTTTGAAGAAGCACTTATGACTCGAGCCCCATATAAATGGGTTCCCTTCTATATCTGTGAATTTATAACATTGCACTGTGCAGACCTTCTGTTCTTCATTTCCGATAAAATGAATGAATATTATCGTCATAAATTCCTCTATAGAGGCACAAATTTTATAATTATGCCTTGTTACAACCTTCCGTTAGGTGATTTTATGAACGACGGAAGATATAACAAGCCTACCTTTGTATATGCCGGAGGTATAAACAAATGGCAAAGTATTGATGAAATGATGGATACATATGCCATTATTGAAAAGGAACTTCCCAACGCCTCTCTCTCTATTTATGCCAAGGACACTGAGTATATCATGACCCAAGCTAATAAGCGAGGGATTAAGAACATCTCAGTAAAATACGTGCCTCTCGACCAGCTACAAGGCGAAATGGAGCAGTATAAATATGGTTTCTTATTACGTCAGAAAAACTGGGTTAACTATGTAGCTACCCCTACTAAAATGAACTCATATTTAGCGGCACATCTAATTCCAATATTTAGTAATGGTGTCAGCGATTTTGAGAAAAACATTAACCTTGGCAAATACACTATCTTGGCGGATACCCCCCTTTCTCCTCCTGACATTGCAAGGAAGATTTTAACATTCGAAAAAAACACACACGATTTTGACGAATACGGAAAAATTGTATCCGACCTTTTCGACAAACACTATAATACGACGAAGTATAAAGACCTGATTATACGTCGCATAAAAGAGTGTAAAAGAATCAAAGTTTAAAAATAAATTTTTCTTACTACGATGATTCGAATACTTAATGTCGTCGGAGCTCCAAATCGTGGGGGGGCTGAGACTATGGCGATGAACATTTACCGAAATGTTGACCGTTCTCAATTTCAGTTCGATTTTACAAATCACACTGGAGTTCGTGGACCATATGAAGACGAGATAGAGTCCCTTGGCGGTAAAGTTTGGTATCTCCCTAAATTCAAGGGATATAACTACTTTCAATATACAAACGCTTGGAAAGAGCTTCTTAAAGCTCATCCCGAGTACCAGATTGTCCACATTCATAACTACAATCTCGCTGGTATTGTATCACGAGTTGCACGCCAAATGGGTGTAAAGGTAATTATTGCCCACTCGCATTCTACTCGCCTTAATATGCCATGGATAAAAAGAATCGTTTTTCATTGCTTTCACCATTCCATGATGCACAATGCCACGCACAGATTTGCATGTGGCACTAAAGCTGGCAAATTTCTTTATGGTAATTCTGACTTTAAAGTTATTGCCAATGCTATAAATACTGATAAATTTAAATTTGACGAGGATAAGCGTGCCCAATTGCGCCAAAGTCTTGGCATTACTCCGCACACTACGGTAATAGGTCATGTCGGATCTTTTCGCACACCAAAGAATCACTCTTTCTTAATTGACATATGTGCAGAATTGCATAGACAAAATCCTGATACGGTCTTTCTACTCATCGGACAAGGCGAACTTTTTGATGAAGTAAAAAAGAAAATTTCTTCTCTTGAGCTTGACAATTGTATTAAACTGCTTGGTCCTAAAGACAATGTTAACGAATGGCTTAGTGCTTTCGACATCTTTATTATGCCCTCTCTTTGGGAAGGATTACCGGTATCGGTTGTAGAAGCACAATGTGCTGGACTTCCTTGTGTAATTTCAGATGTAATTGACAGAGATGTAGACCTCACAGGTGAAGTGGTATATTTACCTTTATCACTTTCAGCATCTGAATGGGCCCAAAATATCTTATCGATTCATAAAACCGACCGAAAAGAAATGGGTTCAATTGTTGAGAACTCTATCTATAATATTGACCTATCTGTCAAAGGCCTGTCTGATTTTTACAATAACTCTGTCAACCAATAATTTACTATGGGAAAGAAAACGGTACTACTCTTAGCGAATAGTTGCGGCGGACTTATTTCCTTTCGCAAAGAACTATTGACATCCCTTATAGCCACTGGCTATAATGTTGTAGTTCATATACCACATCATCCACGCATCAACGAAGTAGAGAATCTCGGATGTAGAGTGGTGAAAGCCTCAAATTTGGAACGCAAAGGAATGAATCCATTGAAAGACATTGCGTTACTCAACGAGTACATCTCAATTATAAGGCATACAAAGCCATCGGTAGTACTCACATATACCATAAAGCCTAATATTTATGGTGGTATGGCATCTTCCTTTTGTAAAGTTCCTTATATCGTTAATATCACAGGTCTTGGCGAAGCCGTGGAAAACCCGGGATTGCTCCAAAAGCTCACTGTTGCATTATATAGAATTGCAATGCATAATGCATCTAAAATATTTTTTCAAAATTCGGCCAACCAACAATTTTTCTCCAATCGTAGAATCAATACTAACGCACACGAAATAATACCTGGTTCTGGGGTCAATCTGGTTCATCACCACTTACAATCATATCCTGCGCCCGATAAACCAATTAGGTTTAACTTCATATCGAGAATCATAAAGCAAAAAGGTATTGAAGAATATTTAGCTTGTGCTAAACATTTTGTTGGAAAGGCTGAATTTCATATTCTCGGAGATTGCGAAGAGGACTATAAGACTATCCTCAACGATCTTAATAATAAAGGTATTATTACCTATCATGGTCGACAGAACGACGTTAGGCCCCACATAGCTGCATCTCACTGCCTTATTCATCCTTCTTTTTATCCGGAAGGTATATCAAATGTACTTCTGGAAAGTGCTGCCGCAGGTCGCCCTGTTATAACAACTAATCGTCCCGGTTGTAGAGAAACAGTTGATAACGGCATCTCCGGCTTCATTGTTGAACAACGCAATACACAACAACTAATTGAAAAAGTAGACGATTTTATTAAACTGTCCTACGAACAAAAAAAGCAAATGGGACTTTGCGGTCGAAGAAAAGTCGAGAACGAATTCGACCGCAATATTGTTATAAGTGCATATCTCAAAGCTATTAATTCGATTGTATGATATTTTCTATGAAACTCTATAAGAATTTCTTAAAACGAGCCATTGATATAACTGCATCAGGAGCGGCTTTGATTGTGCTCAGCCCCATGCTTGCCGCCGTTACAGTTTGGCTTCACTATGCCAACAAAGGCGCGGGTGCCCTCTTCTTTCAGGAACGCCCTGGAAAAGGTGGTAAAGTATTCAAAATTGTTAAGTTCAAAACCATGACCGACGAACGCGACGCCGACGGCAAACTGCTGCCCGACGCTCAACGCCTTACTCGCGTCGGAAAATTTGTCCGCTCCACTTCCCTCGACGAGCTCCCCCAGCTGTGGAACGTTCTGAAAGGCGACATGAGCCTGATAGGCCCCCGCCCGCTCCTTGTCAAATATTTGCCTCTCTACTCGCCGGAACAGGCCCGTCGTCACGAGGTGCGTCCGGGCATTACAGGCTGGGCACAGGTTCACGGCAGAAATGCCATTTCCTGGCAAAAGAAGTTTGAACTTGACGTATGGTACGTTGACAATGTATCTTTTGCCACCGACTGCAAGGTTATTTTAACCACACTTAAAAAAGTATTGGGCAGAGCAGACATCAATTCTGCAACATCTGCGACTATGGAGCCTTTTAACGGTAATAATTAGTAATTACGCACATGAAAGATATAGCTATATATGGAGTGGGCGGCTTCGGACGAGAAGTAGCCTGCATGATCAATAAAATAAATCAAATTGAACCTATATGGAATCTTGTCGGGTTCTTTGATGATGCGAAACCCCACGGAGTTGCTGTCTCCCATTTTGGTATCTGCCTTGGCGGAATTGAGGATTTGAATAATTGGAAACGACCAATTGCTGTGGCTTTGTGCTTCGGTGACCCGTCCACAATCGACAGGGTTCGGAATAAAATCACGAATCCTGCGGTAGAATTTCCAAACCTCATTGACCCCTCATTTCGCATAGCCGACCCTGTCACTTTTGAAATTGGTATCGGTAACATAATAAAATCTGACTGTATTGTGACTACCGAGGTAAAAATTGGTAACTTCAATATTTTCAATAGTGATGTTTGTATTGGACACGATTCGCAGATAGGCGACTGTAATGCCTTTATGCCGGGTGTGCGTATATCTGGAGAGGTTCATATTGGAAACAGAAACCTATTTGGCGCAGATTCCTTCATAAAACAGCAGATTCACATCGGCGACGAGGTAAAACTATCTCCACTTTCAGCTCTTTTAACTAAACCGAAAAACGGTGCCGTATATATCGGCAATCCAGCTAAAATATTTAAATTTTAACAATCTAATTATTAAACAATGAAACTCGAAGAATTTGTAGAAAACTTCGCAGGTCAGTTTGACGAAACTGACCCTGCTGAAATCAAAGCAGAAACCAAGTTCCACGAACTTGAAGAATGGTCGTCACTGACCGCTCTTTCTATCATCGCGATGGTAGACGAAGAATACGACGTCACCCTCAAGGGCGATGACATTCGCACTGCCGTCACTGTTGAAGACCTCTACAACACTGTCAAATCAAAAGCATAACAATATGCCTCTTCAAAAATTTAACAATTCGCGTATCGTCGGCATCTCTGCCTGCGTACCGCGGAATGTTGAGTCTACAATCTCAACATCAGACTCTTATGATGCTTCAGAATACATGGAAACAACCGGTGTTCTGGAAAAAAGACGTTCAGAAGACTTTACTACCGCCGACTTGTGTCAGGCCGCAGCCGACCAACTTCTGAAAGACATTAACTGGGATGTCAAGGATATAGACGCCTTAATTTTTGTTTCTCAAACCCCCGATTACATCCTTCCTGCCACATCGTGCGTCCTGCACGGAAAAATGGGTATGAAGAAAGACTGCTATACTCTTGACATATCCTTGGGCTGTTCGGGTTGGGTATATGGCCTTTCAAATATTCTTGCACTAATGGAAGGCGGCTTCATCAAAAGAGCGCTTCTAATGGCAGGTGACGCCCGAAAATGCGCCGAAGAAGAAGCTGACCAGTTATTTGGATACGCCGGTACTGTAACCGCTCTCGAATATAACCCCGAAAAGTCTACACCCATACTGTTTGATTTGGGTTCAGACGGAACTGGTTTTGATGCAATTATCCGTCCGGGGGGTGCATCGCGCAATCCCTTCTCGCTTCATTCTTTAGAATTGAAACCCTGCGAAGACGGCCGCATGCGCCATGACATTCAAACAAGAATGAAAGGCATGGATGTTTTTGCTTTCGGTATCACCACCGCTCCAAAATCCATCAAAAAACTTTCGAAAGAATTTGATTTTAATTATCTTGACGCTGACTATTTTGTTTTCCATCAAGCCAACCGCAAGATGAACGAAACAATCCGCAAAAAGCTTAAGATTGAACCGGAGAAGTGCCCGTACAGCATGACACACTTTGGCAATACTTCTTCTGCCTCTATTCCTCTGACTATAGTAACTCAAATCAAGGACTCCGCTTCCCAAGGCCTCAAGAAATTTATTTGTTGCGGGTTTGGCGTAGGTCTCTCGTGGGGTACTGCATACTTCCAAACCGACAATCTTGTAATCTCAAATCTCGTAGAACTATGAGTTTCAATCCCTTCTCATTGAAAGGCAAAACCATTCTCGTAACAGGTGCATCGTCGGGTATAGGGCGGGAAACTGCTATAGTATGCTCTAAACTTGGTGCAACAATTATTCTCAACGCCCGAAACGAGGAACGTATACGCGAAACTTTTGAAAGTCTCGACGGTGATACCCATTACATTATACTCGGAGATGTTACTGAGCAGGAAAGTCTTGAAAAGATTGTAAAAAACCTGCCAACAATTGACGGAATGGTGTTATGTGCAGGCAAAGCAATTAATCTTCCGGTACAGTTCTGCGACAGAGAGCACATGGATGACCTCTTCAATCTAAACTTCTTTTCGACAGTTGAACTTTTTAGGCTCGTATACAAGAAGAAGAAGATTAACAAAGGTGGGTCTATAGTACTTATTGACTCAGTGGGAGGGCTAACCCGTTTCGCTCCCGGCGGTGCTATTTACGGTGCGACCAAAGCGGCCCTTAGCTCCTTTTCCAAATTTTGCGCGCGCGAATTTGCGCCACGAAAAATCCGAGTCAACTGTATTTGTCCCGGCATGATTGACACGCCTCTTATACATCGAGGCACCATTACGGAAGAACAACTTCAAGAGGATGCAAAACGCTATCCATGCGGACGTTACGGCAATCCCGAAGACGTAGCATATGGTGCTGTTTACCTTCTTAGCGATGCTTCGTCGTGGGTAACCGGTACAAATCTGTTTATAGACGGCGGTCTTTCCACCATTTAATATAATAATCTATGGCATTATTGCAATTTAACGGAGTCGGTGTTACCGTTTTGTCGGCTGCCATTCCACGCACCGTTATCAACAATTACGAATACACTCAGTATTTCGATGCCGAGCAGGTTAAGCAGGTAGTCGACAAAGTCGGCATATATCAACGTCGTTTTGCCGACAAAGACACGTGCTCGTCCGACCTGTGCTTTGCAGCTGCCGAAAAACTGATTGAGGATAATAATATTAACCGCGAAGAGATAGACCTTCTCGTATTTATTTCGCAGACACCTGACTATCGCATGCCTGCAACCTCAGTCATACTTCAAAACAGACTGGGCTTGCCCAATAACACCATTTCATTCGACGTTAATCTTGGTTGCTCGGCATTTATCTACGGTCTCAGCATCGTATTTTCGATGATGGGCGCAGGTACCATCCGCAAGGCTCTGCTGCTGGACGGTGAAACCCGCTCTAAAGTGTACTCGCCAAAAGACCGCCGCACGGCATTCTTGTTTGGCGACGGAGGTGTGGCCGCGCTTATTGAACGAAACGACAAGTTTGGCGAAAGCTTCTTCTCGCTCAACTCTGACGGCAGTCGCGAGGACCTTATAAAAATTGACGGCGGCGGTTATCGTAATCCATCATCAGAAGAAACCCTCAAAGAAAAGGTTGTGGACGAATACGGCAACATCCGTTCTGACGAACAGGGCTACATGAAGGGTGCCGACGTGTTCAATTTCGTAATCTCCGAAATTCCCAAAGATATCAAGAAACTGCTGAATTTTGCCAATGTAGAAGCTCAAGATTTGGATTATTACATATTCCATCAGGCCAACGACTTTATCAACAGTTATCTTGCCAAGAAACTAAAGCTCGACAAAACAAAAATCCCCTCGACTATACATAAGTACGGAAACACATCTTCAGTTTCGGTACCCCTTACCATTGTCGACACTCTGAAAGGCAAAATGGAAGGCAACAAGAAACTTATGTTAAGTGCTTTTGGTGTAGGTATGACTTGGGCCACCGCCGTCGTGCCCTTCTCCGACCTTTCCATATCGGATATTGTCGAAGTTTAAAAAGACCGAATCTTAAAACAACTGTTTTCTTATGAAAAACGAACGCATACTTCTGTGCCTCGCTCATATGAGCGGCAAGGAAATGGACTTTATAAAAGAAGCTTTCGACCACAACTGGGTTGTGCCCCTGGGCCCCAACGTAAACGGCTTTGAAGCCGACCTCGAAGCTTTTGTAAATCACGAATCCAACGGCAACACCCTCGACAAAAAGGTTGTGGCCCTGTCGGCCGGTACAGCCGCCGTGCATCTGGCCCTCATAGCCTGCGGCGTGCAAGCTGGCGACGAAGTTATAGTACAGAGTTTCACTTTCTGTGCTTCCAGCCACCCTGTGACATATCTTGGCGCAACTCCTGTATTTGTCGACTCTGAAGCCGATACTTGGAACATGGACCCCGTTTTGCTCGAACAGGCCATCCAAGACCGTATCGCCAAGACCGGCCGCAAACCCAAGGCCATAGTTCCCGTGGCTCTGTACGGCATGCCCTACAAGGTTCGCGAAATAATGGAAGTTGCCGACCGCTACGGCATTCCCGTAATTGAAGACGCCGCTGAAGGCTTTGGCTCGCGATATGATGGCCGCGTACTTGGCACTTTCGGACGCTACGGTGTGCTGTCGTTTAACGGAAACAAAATGATAACCACCTCGGGCGGCGGTGCACTCATTTGCGCCGATGACGAAGCCAAGCGCGAGATAATGTGGTATGCCACCCAGGCCCGCGAATCCTACCCCTACTATCAACACGAAGCCATTGGCTACAACTATCGCATGAGCAATATTTGTGCCGGCATAGGTCGTGGCCAGATGACAGTGGCCGATGAGCACATTGCCCACCACCGCCACGTGCAGGATATGTATCGCGAGTTGCTCAAAGAAGTACCTGGTGTCACTCTTCACGAAAATCCCTCACCTGAGTTCGACTCCAACTTCTGGCTCTGCACCATTACTCTCGACCCCGCGCTCAAGGTAAAAAATCAGGACAAAGCCTATGCAGCCACCATACAGGGAGCTGTAGGTGGCGCTGCCGGTGTGACTCACGCTGTCAAGGTGGCAACCACCGACTGCCAGCCTGACGACAATGTCGAAGCTATGCGCCTCGCTCTCGATGCAGCCGGCATTGAATCGCGCCCCCTCTGGAAGCCCATGCACCGACAGCCTGTATACAAAAACAATCCTGCCTATACCAACGGTGTGTCTGAATCGCTCTTTGCCAAAGGTCTCTGCCTTCCCTCCGGCCCCTGGGTAACTGACGATCACCTCAGATATATTGTTGATAAGATCAAGGAATCGATTGTGTGACGCAGTTTTTTTGACACACAACTCATCTGAACATTAATTAAGCACTAAGTGTTCTTAGAGAAAAACCTTAGCTAAAAATTTTTATGAAAATCCTTGTCACCGGCGCAGCCGGATTTATTGGCTCGGCAGTTTGCCGACGTTTGCTCAACAGAGGCGACCATGTTGTCGGACTCGACAATATAAACGACTACTACGATCCCGAGCTCAAATATAGCCGTCTTGCCTCGCTTGGAATCTCCAAGACCGATGTGGCTTGGTATAAATTCAGTCAAAGTTCTACGGATAAACAATTTACGTTTATCCGTATGAACCTTGAGGATAAACAGGCCATGCAAATGCTATTTGCCAACGGTGGCTTCGATGCAGTCATAAATCTTGGAGCACAAGCCGGTGTACGCTACTCCATTACAAATCCTCAAGCCTATATTGAAAGTAATCTTGATGGATTTATAAACATCCTCGAAGGATGTCGACACAACGCAGTCAAGCATTTGGTATATGCTTCGTCGTCGAGTGTTTATGGCTTAAACGGCAAGGTGCCATTCTCGGAACACGACGGTATAGCCCACCCCGTAAGCCTATATGCTGCAACCAAAAAGAGCAACGAACTGATGGCTCATGCCTACTCCAAGCTTTACAATCTCCCCACTACCGGACTACGCTTCTTCACCGTATATGGTCCTTGGGGACGTCCCGATATGTCACCGTTCTTGTTTATCGACGCAATATTGCACGACCGCCCCATCAAGGTGTTCAACAACGGAGATATGCTCCGCGATTTCACATATATTGACGACATCGTTGAGGGCGTGGTACGAATAGTAAATGTAATTCCTGAGGGTAGTAAAGATTGGGACGAGCTTAACCCCGACCCTGCCACATCGCCTGCACCATACCGAGTGTACAATATCGGCAACCAACAGCCTACACGACTCATGGACTACATCCAATGCATCGAAACTGCAATTGGCCGAGAAGCCAAAAAGGACTTTTTGCCCATGCAACCCGGCGATGTATATCAGACGTATGCCGATTCTTCGGCTTTAGGCAAGGCAACTGGGTTCCAGCCCTGCACTCCATTGCAAAAAGGCATAAATAAAACTGTTGCTTGGTTTAAAGAGTATTACAATTTATAATTCGAATCATCTTGCTTAATTATATGATTGTCATGCTATATTTTATTGTATAGCAATTAATTAAAATCTAACTATGCAAAAATACAACATTGCCGTGGCCGGCACGGGTTATGTCGGTCTGAGCATCGCCACTCTCCTGGCGCAACACAACCGCGTTACCGCAGTTGATGTAATTCCCGAAAAGGTGGAGAAAATCAACAACCGCATCTCACCGATTCAGGACGAATATATCGAAAAATACCTCGCCGAAAAAGAGCTCGACCTCACCGCCACTCTCGACGGGGCCGCCGCATATCGCGATGCCGACTTTGTTGTAATCGCCGCTCCCACCAACTACGATCCTGTCCAAAACCACTTCGACACCCACTGCATCGAAGATGTTATCGACTTGGTGCTCAGCGTGAACCCCAATGCAGTAATGGTCATCAAATCGACCATACCTGTGGGCTACTGCCGCAACTTATATGTAAAATATGCCGCCAAGGGCGTTAAGCAGTTCAACCTGCTTTTCTTCCCCGAATTTCTGCGCGAAAGCAAAGCGCTATACGACAACCTCTTCCCCTCGCGCATCATCGCCGGTGTACCTGTAGTAATCGACCGCCCCGAGTTTACCGAAGAAAATGAGGCAATACTCTCCGTGGCCAATCTCGGCCACCTCGACCAGGCTGCCCACACCTTTGCCCATCTCCTCCAGGAAGGTGCCATCAAAGAAGACATCCCCACCCTCTTCATGGGACTCAAGGAGGCCGAAGCTGTAAAACTCTTTGCCAACACCTACCTCGCCCTGCGCGTAAGTTACTTTAACGAGCTCGATACTTATGCCGAAGTCAAAGGCCTCGACTCCCAGGCCATCATCGAAGGCGTAGGTCTTGATCCCCGCATCGGCACGCACTACAACAACCCCTCGTTCGGCTACGGCGGTTACTGTCTCCCCAAGGACACCAAACAGCTCCTCGCCAACTATGCCGACGTACCTCAAAACATGATGTCGGCTATCGTCGAAAGCAATCGCACTCGCAAGGATTTCATCGCCGACCAAGTACTGCGCCTCGCCGGATTCTACGGCTATTCTTCTCACAACGGATATGACTCCGACAAAGAACGACCCTGCGTAATAGGCATCTACCGCCTCACCATGAAGTCTAACTCCGACAACTTCCGCCAGTCGTCCATCCAGGGCGTAATGAAGCGCATCAAGGCCAAGGGCGCTCAAGTCATTATCTACGAACCCACTCTCGAAGATGGCACAACATTCTTCGGAAGTCGCGTCGTAAACAACCTTGACGAGTTTAAGACTCAAGCCCAGGCAATAGTTGCAAACCGCTACGACTCCGTGCTCGACGACGTGATGCAGAAAGTCTATACCCGCGACATCTTCCGCCGCGACTAATAAACTCTTCCATTCCTGATTTATCACTCAAGCCACTGCATAACAGTGGCTTGAGTCGGTTATAACAATCTATTATCATGAATATAAACCTTTGTAAATCCTCATTTCAAAAACTACTGTCGGTCATTATTACGGCATTAGGCATCATGTCGGCCTCTGCATCAACTTCCAACATCGACATCAAAGTCGACTCATTGCTCGGTAAGATGACGCTTAAAGAAAAACTCGGCCAGCTCAACCAACTCAGTCCATGGAACCACGACGAAATCGCCAAGCGCGTAGAGGCAGGCGAAGTTGGGTCTCTGCTCAACATTTCCGACCCTGCGCAAATAATAGCTATGCAACATATTGCCGTGGAAAAATCGCGTCTTGGCATACCTTTGCTAATAGGCCGCGACGTAATACACGGATACAAAACCATATTCCCAATCCCGCTTGGACAAGCCGCCAGTTTCAACTCACTTATGGTCGAGCGAGGTGCCAGAATCGCGGCAACAGAAGCTTCGGCCGACGGTATAAAATGGACATTTGCCCCCATGATAGACATCGCACGCGACTGTCGCTGGGGACGCATCGCCGAGAGTTTTGGCGAAGAACCTCATCTCACATCAGTAATGGGTGCCGCAATGGTACGCGGATTTCAGGATACCGACATGACTCGTCCAAGCTCGCTTGCTGCTTGTGCCAAGCACTTCGTGGGCTATGGCGCAGCCGAAGGCGGCCGCGATTACAACTCGACCTATATTCCCGAACGCCGCATGCGCAACGTATATCTCCCGCCATTCCAATCTGCAGCCGATGCCGGATGCGCCACATTCATGACATCGTTCAACGACAACGACGGCATTCCATCCACCGGCAATCGTCACCTTCTAACCGACATACTCCGCAATGAGTGGGGATTCAAAGGAATGGTCGTAACCGACTGGTGCTCGGCAACCGAAATGATTGCCCACGGATTTGCCAAAAATCGCAAAGACGCTGCCGAAAAAGCTATCAATGCCGGGGTCGATATGGATATGGTAAGCGAATGCTTCATAAACAATCTCGAAAAGTCAGTAGCCGACGGCTCCGTTGACATGGCTACTATCGACAATGCTGTGCGCAATGTGTTACGCCTCAAATACCAACTCGGTCTCTTCGACAATCCTTATGCCACAACGCCCCGCTCCCTGCACTATGACCCTGTACACCTTGCTACAGCACGCCAAGCTGCAGAAGAATCCATAATTCTCCTCGAAAACCGCAACAACACACTACCTCTCAGTTCGGACGTGCGCAAAATCCTCGTGGTAGGTCCGATGGCCAACGCCCCCCACGACCAACTTGGCACTTGGGTTTTTGACGGTGAAAAAGAGCACACCGTTACACCACTGCAAGCACTTCGCGACCTCTATGGCGACAAAGTTCAGATAATATTCGAACCTGCGCTGCCATATACACGGTCAACCGATGCCTCCGCCTTTGCTCGCGCCGTCAAGGCAGCCAAGCGCGTCGACGCCATCATAGCCTTCGTGGGCGAAGAATCCATTCTCACCGGTGAAGCTCATTCCCTGGCCGATTGCAAATTACAAGGCGCACAGACCGAGCTTATTACAGCACTTGCCGCCACAGGCAAACCGCTCGTCACCATAGTAATGGCTGGTCGCCCGCTCGTTCTGACACAAGAGGCTCTGACCAGCGATGCGCTATTGTTTTCTTTCCATCCCGGCACGATGGGTGGGCCGGCCATTGCCGATATACTATTTGGCAAGGTCAATCCAAGCGCCAAGACACCGGCCACATTCCCGCGCATGGTGGGTCAAGTACCTATCTATTGTGCTCAAAACAATACCGGCCGACCTGCCAATGCCAATGAAATACTCCTCAAGGACATACCACTCGAAGTTGGTCAAACATCAACCGGATGCCGCTCATTCTACCTCGATGCCGGAACAGGTCCACTTTATCCATTTGGTTACGGTCTGTCTTACACCAACTTCAGATATGATAATCTCCGACTCGCTTCCGACACCATCGCATCTGACGGCAACATACTTGCATCGGTCAACATTACCAACACAGGTACATGCCCCGGCACAGAGATTGCTCAACTTTACGTGCGCGATAAGGTTGGTTCGACAGCACGCCCCGTCAAGGAACTCAAAGGCTTTGATCGCATTACACTACAACCAGGACAGACACAGACCGTAACATTTTCATTGCCCGTTTCGGCACTCGCATTTTACGGCCTCAACAATACCTATGCTGTCGAACCCGGCGATTTTCGCCTTTGGATAGCTCCAAACAGCGCATCAGGCCCTTTCATCGACTTCACAGTCGTTGAATAATAACACATTGAAACGCTCTAAACAATCGACCTGCCGCCATCGGGGCGACAGGTCGATTTGCGTTATAACACCAACCGCTTCATCAGTGCTACAAATGTTGCATTGAGATCGTGCGTGATTCCTGGATGAGGTCGGGACGTCTGAAGACAGGCACTTTTTACAGCCGTGAGCCATCTGAATCGCTCTTCTACCGGCAAACTGCCCATCGGGCCCGAATGTCTCATACCTCTGGCTATATCCACAAATGTGCTCAGTTGCTGCTGTATTTCCTCCACCTTATGCGGAGAGCGCAAACTCGTATGTCGAGAAGAGTCTATAGCCGTCTCAACCTGTATCCAGCGTCGACGCTTGCACATCATCAGCAATCCGACGTTGATAAACTCTTCGCGTTCAACATCGGGAACATAGCGTATCACGGCATATTCATATAAGTCTTTGTCGTGCATTTATGGCTTCGTTTACGAATATACTACTGTTGGCCAGGCGAGTTGTTAGGAAGTGCTTGTATCCATCGCGTATTTCCGACGGAGTCATGCTGGAGTCTTCCCATTGGAGCCATTCATCTGGCAGGAGGTCCACGATTTTGCCAAGCGTGCGGGGCGTGATGTGCTGACGCATATACTTGTCGGCCTCAGCGAGTCGCGATGCCTGCGGCAGGAGAGCGTGGTCGCGGATATAGACAAATGGTGTCTTGGCGGCAGCATAGACATCGCCCCAGTTGTGATGAAAATAAAGCGATGCGCCATGGTCGATAAGCCACAATTCACTTCCCCGTTGCAACATGTTGGTGTTGCACACGGTGCGGTCGACATTGGTCAAGAATGCATCCAGCCATACTATGCGCGAGGCTGTATCTGGGTCTATCTTGTTGACATACGGGTCAAAGGTAAAGGAACCCGACAGAAAGTGCAAACCCAGATTTAGGCCTCGACTTGCGTTGAGCAAGTCCTGTATTTCCTCATCCGGCTCAGTGCGACCAAAGTCCTCGTCAATGTCGAGAAACACCAACTCAGGCACCTTAAACTTGAACGTCCGTGCCACTTCGCCTCCTATCAATTCAGAAATAAGTGCCTTGGGGCCGTGTCCGGCACCGCGCATCTTCACCACATATCTGAATTCGTCATCGGCTTCGGCCAGCGCAGGTAGCGAGCCACCTTCGCGCAGCGGGGCTATATATCTTACAAGTGATTGACGTCTGAGTTCCATATCAAATAGTTTTATTAACTATAACACGAATTTACCACTAAATATCCTACAAAACAGATAGCCAAAAGATATTTAACTAAATTTTACAATCTGTCGTTTAAAATATCTTCAATAGTGGGTAATTCGTCGAGCGTTATAGGTTTCTCAATAGCCTTAAGGTTATCGGCAAGTTGAGCCACAGAGCTTGCTCCTACAATAACGCTTGTTACTTTGGGATTGGCGAGAACCCATGCGAGAGCCATTTGCGCGAGCGACTGCTCTCTATCGGTGGCTATATCGTTGAGTTTCTGCAGTTTTATAAGTAACTCCGGCGTAAGAGCAGAGCTTTTAAGGAATGCCTCACGAGCCATGCGGGAATCTGAAGGAATATTGCCGTCGAGATACCGATTTGTGAGCAATCCCTGCGCCAAGGGTGAGAAGGCTATAAAGCCTGCACCATTGTCATGGGCCTGATCGATAATACCAGAGGTCTCTACAGCACGGTCGAGCATACTGTATCGACCCTGATAGATGAGGCACGGCACATCGCGCTCTGCGAGATAGGCATAAGCCTGTTCGGCCTCTTGAGTAGGATACTTGGATATGCCCACATAGAGAGCCTTGCCGGAGCGCACTATATCGACAAGAGCTTGAAGTGTTTCTTCGAGGGGTGTCTCTGGGTCGTATCGGTGGGAGTAAAACAAGTCGACATACTCAAGATTCATGCGTTTGAGACTCTTGTCGAGCCCCGCAATCATGTGCTTGCGCGAGCCGAATGTTCCGTATGGCCCCGGCCACATATCGTGACCTGCTTTGGTCGATATGAACAGCTCGTCGCGGTATGGGTGAAATGAACGGTTCATTATTGCACCGAATGTTTCTTCGGCCGAGCCGAACGAAGGTCCATAATTGTCGGCGAGGTCAAAGTGAGTTATACCGTGGTCGAAGGCATAATGAGCCATGGCCTGTGAATTGGCGAGTGTGTTGACATCGCCGAAGTTGTGCCAAAGGCCAAGAGAAATTTCGGGCAAAAGAATGCCGCTGTCGCCGCAGCGACGGTACTTCATTGTACCGTCGTAGCGGTCGGCAGCAGCGCTGTAGACAGGGGGAATCATTTGGAGAAACGAACTACTTTGAACGATTTGGGTTCGAGATCGAGTTTATAACCGGGAGCCTTGGTTGTAATGGCCACGGCCTGCTCATCTACAGTGGGAACCACCACGTTGGGCTGGGCCACTGTGTTTTCGGCGTTGGGGTCTTCCGATTTGAAAGTTGTTACTACGGCCTTAGTGAGCGACTCCTTCTTGCCGAGCTTGTTGAGATTGATGTCGAGCGAAGTGGGCTGGTCGGAGAGGTTGACAACCTTTACGATGTAGTCGCCTGAGGGCTCGTCATATGCTGCTGTTGCATAGAGTCCGTTTTGGCCCTCGGCACCAGTTGCAGCGGCTGTACCGTCGAGCTGTGCGGTAAGCACGCGAGTACCCTTATTGTGGGCATAAAGCTGCTGCACATAGTAGCTTGCTGTGGCCACGCTGCCCAGGTTGTTAAACCATATCATATCGGGACGCCACTGCCAGCCTTCGTAGTGAGCGAAGAGGGGTGCGTATGTGGCCATTTCGACAATGTCAGCGTTGCGTTCGAGGCCGGTCATGAAAGCGGCTTCGTGGAGCGAAGCGTTGAAGTGGTTATGCTTCTTGCCACGACCATGGCAGGCGTACTCACCGGCAAATACTTTTGGACCCTTGCGGTTGTAGGAATCGTAGCGGGCTGCATTCTTGCGGAACCATTCTTCGCTGGCGTAATAGTGCTCGTCGACGAGATCTGCTTTGAGTTTGGTCATTTCGGGCCAAAGATAGTCGAACTGTTTGCCGTCGGGACTGGGACCTGACGAACCAACTATTTTGATTTCAGGGCACTTGGCGCGGAGCACATCGATAAACGGCTTGAGGCGCTCCACATATTCAGGACCCCACTGCTCGTTGCCTACAGCAAGATATTTGAGATTGAATGGAGCTGGGTGACCCATCTCAGCGCGGAGCTTGCCCCACTTGGTGTCGACAGAGCCGTTGGCAAACTCTACGAGATCGACAGCATCCTGAATATAACATTCGAGGCTGTCGGCAGGAACATGAGCATGGAGATCGCCGTTCTGATACTGGCACACGAGGCCAACGTTGAGCACGGGGAGGGGCGATGCACCAATTTCTTCCGAGAGCAGGAAGTATTCATAGAAACCAAGGCCACCCGACTGGAAGTAATCGGGATAGTAGCGGTCGGTGAAAGTGTACTCCCAGCGGTTGCGGTTGAGAGGGCGGTTTTCGACAGGACCCACTGTATTTTTCCACTGGTAACGGTCGGCAATTTCTGTACCTTCCACAATACAGCCGCCGGGGAAGCGGAACACACCGGGATGTATATCGGCAAGTTTCTGAGCCAGGTCGGCACGGAGGCCGTTTTCGTGGCCGTTGAATGTGTTGACAGGGAAGAGCGAAATGTGTTCGAGGTCGACCACATTGTTGTCCGGCTTGCGCAGGAACACTCGGAGGGCCGCCTTCTCCACTGTTGTTTTGGGGGTTAATTCAACAGTATATTTCTTCCATTCGGGCGAGTCGACTTTGATAGTAGCCGAAGCGAGGTTTTGGGAATTGGCCTGTGAAGCGGGATCGGCCAGCACTACATTGAGCGCGGGCTGACCCTCGACAGCGCGCGCCCACACTGAGAAGCGGTAGGGCTCGCCAGCTTTGAGACCGATGCCGAAGTAGCCGTCGTTCTGCACGCCGGTGTGCTTGTGGCCGTGGCCTGCAGTGGCAAGGCGCACATAATGAGGATTACGTTCAAACGGGCCGTCGTTTTTGAGGGTTACGTTACCAAATGTTTTCCAACCCATAAAATTCTGGGGGAATTCGAAGGAGCGGTTTTTGACGAGTTCGCCATACAGACCGCCGTCGGCAGCGAAGTTGATATCCTCAAAGAAAAGGCCATACATGGTGGGCGAGATAGCAGCACCCTTCTTGGCAGTGTTTACCTCTAAGGTTGAGGCAGTAGCCGATACTGCCGCAAGCGACAGTATGGCCACTGATGTGAGAAATTTGTTCATTTTCACTTGTTGTTAACAGGCTCGATTACAAACGAATAGCTATATTCTTTGTTTTTAAGCTGATATGGCTTGTGGGGAGGACGGCCCCAGGAGTCATCGCCACCGAGACCACGCTGTGCGAGGTCGATGTTGAAGAACACGCGGTCGCGGTCGGGATTGACATCGCTGATGTGACGATTGTTCTTGCTGAAGCCGGGATCAATCATGTCGGGAGTCACATTGAGTGCGCTCATGCTGAGGGGAGTGGCACCGGTCACCTTAAGGCCAGCTCCGCTATTGTCGGTGAGAGTAGCCCAGCGCACATCGGTCTTGTTGCCGGATTCCTGAGGACGGATGTAGGGGAAGAACTGGTCGTTGACCTTGCCGTTCCACACACCCATAAAGGATGCAGTGTTGCGGTCGGAATAGTTTTCCCATGGACCGCGGCCGTACCATTCAAAGTTTTCGTAGCTGTTAGACATGGGTACGGTCATACCGAATCGCATGAGTTCGGGAGTGTTTTCGTCGCCCTTCATGGAAGCATTAACCACAACCTTACCGTCGGGACGGATTGTGTAAACGAGTGTATAGTCGGAGCTTACCTCGGGGAGGCGATAGGTTGCCGTAACCACGTGATTGTCGCCGTCGGCCTTGTGATCAAAACTTACAAGACGCTTGTTGTCGGCAGCCGAACGCCATGCGTTGAGGCGACGGTGCGCGTTGTTGCCCCAGTCGTTATCGGTGACGGCGCGCCAGAAGGATGGTTCGATTTCGCCGGCAAGGAGGTGTTTGCCATTGACGGCATAGCTCGACAGCTGGCCGTTGCGACGGTTGATGCTTACGCTGGTACCGTTGGAGCTGTCAAACACGAGATAGTTGCCGTGTTCTGTCATCTTCACCGAGCCTTCGCCCATAGCGGGAGCGGCAACAGCCTTGTTTGTGGCGATGTCAAACTGCTCGCGAGCCACTTCATGGCCAGCGGGTACGAGGTCGGTGGCATTCTTGGTAGTAGCGTAAACAGACAGGTGATATTCGTTGCCGTCCTCGGGATTGTATGCGGGCAGTGCAGCCTTTACGTTCTTAACTGTACCTGCGGGAGCGGCTACGTTGAGGTTGCCCTGAGCCATTACCTTGCCGTTGCAGAGAAGTTCCCAACGGAAATCGTAGTCGGAAGTATTGGTATAAAGGAAGTGGTTTTCGACGGCAAATTCGCCTTTCTTCACGTTAACGGGAGCGAAGCGGATGTCTTGGTACACCTTCTTCACTTCATAGAGACCGGGGTGAGGGGTGCGGTCGGGTTGAACGAGGCCGTTGCAGCAGAAGTTTTCGTCGTTGGTATAGTTCTGAGCGCCGAAGTCGCCGCCATAGCCCCAATACTGCTTGCCGTTTTCGTCGGTTGCAAGGAGACCCTGGTCAACCCAGTCCCAAATGAAACCGCCTTGCATGTGCTTGGACGAGCGGATTATATCGAAGTAATACTGGAAGTTACCGTTACTGTTGCCCATTGCGTGTGAGTATTCGCACATGATGTAGGGCTTGACGGTACCGGTGCGCTTGGAGTAGCGTTCCATATTTTCAACCGAGGGATACATGGGGCACATGATGTCGGTGCCTTCGCCGTCGCTGAACTGTTCGTACTGAACGGGACGGGTGTTGTCGCGGCCTTTAATCCACTTATAACCAGCGTGGAAGTTGTCGCCGTTGCCACTTTCGTTGCCAAGACTCCATGTGATTACACAGGGATGGTTTTTGTCGCGCTCAACAAGGCATTTCTCGCGGTCGAGTATCTGGTCGGTCCACTCGGGGAGGTTGCCGGGATGGATGTCTCGGTTGCTGCTCCACACACCGTATCCATGGATTTCGATATTGGCTTCGTCGACAACATACATGCCGTATTGGTCGCAGAGCTCATAGAACAGAGGAGTCTGGGGATAGTGGCAGGTGCGGATTGCGTTGACGTTGAAACGCTTCATGGTTTCAAGGTCTTTGATGATGGTTTCGCGAGTGATGGTGTGGCCATCCTTTTCGTGGTGTTCATGGAGGTTTACGCCGTGCACTTCGATAGGCTTGCCATTGACCATGAGCTGATTGTCCTTGATTTCAACGCTGCGGAAACCAATGCGGGCAGAGGTTGATTCCACGGTCTTGCCGTCCTTGCTGAGTGTGAGTGCAAGTGTGTAGAGGTAGGGAGTTTCTGCGCTCCATTTATTAACCTTGGGAAGTGTGCCGGTAAAAGTTTCGGTCTTTTCGGCATCGGCACCTACGGTAAGGTCGCGGCTACCGTTCATAACACGCTTGCCTGCAGCGTCATAAACAGCATATTCGAGTTTGAGCGACTCTCCGTCCTTGGCATAGTTCTTTACGTCTACGTCGAGGTTGAGCACGCCGTTCTTGTAGTTTTTGTCGAGCTCGGCCTTGGCAAAGAAATCCTCAATGCGCTGGGGAGCAGTGGAGTAGAGATATACATCGCGTTCCAGGCCGGTAAGGCGCCAGAAATCCTGGTCTTCGAGATAGGAACCGTCGGTCCAGCGATACACTTCGCAAGCCACGTCGTTGGTGCCAGGCTTGATATAGGGTGTAATGTCGAATTCAGCAGCATTTTTAGTGCTTTGAACGTAGCCCACCTTCTGGCCGTTGATCCAAACGTACATACCCGATGTGGCACCGCCAAAGTGCAGGAATACACGGCGGCCGTCCCACTCGGCGGGAATTTCGAAGCTGCGTTTGTAAGAACCCACCGGGTTGTGACCGTAATCAACTTTGGGCTGATCCATGGGAAACACATAGGTGGCGTTGGTGTAGATGGGCACACCGTAACCTTGCATTTCCCAGTTGGAAGGAACCTTGATATTGTCCCAACCCGAAGTATCGTAGCCTTTCTTATAAAAGTCGGCAGGACGGTCGGAGGGGTTGGCTGAATACTTGAATTTCCACTGGCCGTTGAGCGATTTGTAGTAAGGCGAAGCCTCAAATTTGCCTGCTACGGCCGATTCTGTTGAGGGGAAAGGATAAGATGTGGCACGGGGCTCGAGACGACCTTCGGCAAACACCTTAGGATTTTCCCAGTCGGGATTGACAGCCGAAACCACAGGGATGGTGAGAGCCGCCAAAGCAATGGATAGGATTAGTTTCATGAACTTATTTGTAAGATTTAAGTAATTCGTGATTGGTATGCAAAGATACTTATTTTTTCTGAAATAATAAAATTATAAAACAATAGGGTAATTAAAAAAAAATCAACTGATAAAAACACTTACGACTGATAAACTTAACATGAACTTCTACTGGTTGGTTATCATGCTCCTTATGGCAGGTTCCAAAACATAGAGACTGATGTAACTCTTTTGCAAAGTTACGATATTTTTGGGCTGGTGAGTCAAAATTTGGGAATTCATACCAAATTTAATAAACAACTCCTAAAAAACACACCCCTGTCGCCTTGATTGGGTGACAGGGATGGTTAATCTCCGGCTGTGGCTATCTACACACGAAAAATCATTACATTGTAAATCAAACAATTATTACTTTATAAAAAAACAAAGTCACAGCCGGAGATATTAGGTTAAAAGAGGTCGTGGGTTGTTATATCATCCTTCCAAAGATGATCTTTGGGGAAGGGCTCGCCACTCCAGGCTTTCTGCGAAGTCCAAGGCAGAGCCGCATCGCTCCAGAAGGGGTGTGTAGCGGGAAGTGCAAGGGGCATGAACGAGAGCGAAGTCATGTAAAGCGAGCCGTTGTTGGTGTACCAGTCGGCCACGTTGGGCTGGCGACCTGCAAAGCCGATGGTAAGGAAACCGCCCTCGTTGAAGTTGTCCTTGCCGTCGAACATGCGGTGCATAACAGCTGTAAGGGCGCCGCGCACCTGGCCGTAGGTGAGTCCTTCGGGGAGTTTCTGATACCATGCCATGAGCGCGAGAGGCTGCATGGTGGCCATGCGGTAGGGGATGGAACGACCAAATACGGGGAAGGTGCCTTCGGGCGAGATGAGACGTTCGAGCACGATGCTGAACTTGCGGGCACGCTTGAGAGCGCGGTCGTAATACTTGCCGTAGTGGATACGAGTGTAGCGACGGGAGTCCTTCATGGCCTGAAGTGTTTCGAGATACATGGGATGGAACACGTAGCTGCTGTAGTAGTCAAAGGTGAAGAAGGGGCCGTCGGCATACCAACCGTCGCCGGCATACCATTCTTCGGTCTTGCGGATAGCGGAGTTGACGCGATATTCATCGCACTCTGCACCGGCCTTGGCAAGGAAGCTTTCGATTACAGACGAGAACAGAAGCCAGTTGGTGTAGGGAGGGTCTACACGGCGCAACTGTGTAAACTCTTCGAAATAGCGCTGCTTGGTGGTGTCGTCGAGGGGCTTCCAGAGAGAGTCGTAGCCGCGAAGGAACGATTCGGCCACATAAGCAGCATCTACGAGAGCCTGGCCGTGACCGCGCCACAGGAGGTAGTCGGGGCTGTTGGGGTCGACGGCATTGGCATAGGCCTTGAGGGCCCACTCGCGGAGTTGGGCACGCTTGGCACCTTCGGCAGTACCGTCATCGGGCAGAGACAGCCAGGGGGCAATACCGGCCATGAGACGGCCGAATGTCTCCATATATGTCACGCCTTTGTTGCGGCCGTCCCAGTTGGGGCTAACTTCAACCTGCATGTTTTTCTGAAGAGTACCCTGTGCCATATTGCTGAGCACGGGAGCGGCCATGCGATAGGCGAGGTCGACCCAATAGGCGCGGTCTGTATTGTTGTCGCGTTCGAGGAAGCGCACGTATTCGCACGCGGCAAGAAGGAATGCACCGGTGCCGAAGTTGGATGTCGATTTGCGGTCGACTACCTGGCCTGGGATGGCTTTCTCGCCGATGGGCTGAACGTAGCCCACGGTACCGTCCTTCTGCAAAGCGGTCTTGCTAAGATAGTTCCAACCTTTCTTGGCGGCGTCGAGATACTTGGCGTCGGTGAGATAGCCATTGTTGACACCCCACATAAGGCCATAGGTAAAGAAGGCTGTACCGCTGGTTTCGCAACCTGGGGCATGCTCTTCGTCGAGCATGGAGCGGCTCCAGTAACCATCAGGGCGCTGGCAGGCTACTACACCGTCGGCCATGCGCACGAACTTATCTTCAAAGAACTTACGGTGACGATAATCGGCGGGGATGTCTTTGAGCACCTTGGCCAGACCGGCAAGCACCCAGCCGTCGCCGCGGGCCCAGAAGTCTTTGCTGCCATTGGTGCTTTTGTGCTTGGGATACACATACTTGCCGTCGCGGAAGTAGAGACCGGTTTCCTTATCGTACATTATACTGTCGCTCACCTGCACGTATTCGTAAAGCTTGTCGAGATACTTGGTATTGTGGGTGAGGTTGTACATTTTGGTCATGACGGGCATCACCATGTAGAGGCCGTCGGCCCACCACCAATAGTCGCGCTGAGGAGTGGACATTTCATATTCCATAACTTCTCGGGCGCGGCGTATGCGGCGGTCGTCGGGCAGGAGACGATAGAGGTCGGCGTAGGTCTGGAAACAAATCTGCCAGTCACCGAAGAGAACGTGGTCGTCGGTTTCGCCATAGTTGTACTTCCATTTTGAGCGGTCGTTGCCCTTGGCGCCCATCCACTTGTTGTGGTTGGCCCACTGCTCCGAGTAGTTGCGCCATGCGTCATTGCCGGTGAGGAAATAGGCCTCCATGTTGCCTGTGTGATAGGCTGCATTGTCCCAGAACGAATTGGTTTCGGGACTGTGGGTGGCTTGCCATTGATTGTTGACGCGGGCAATGGTCTCGCGCACAGCCTTCGACTCCTTAGTGGGAGCAGCGTGTACTGCCCCTACCCCACACAGGAGTAAAATTGCGATTGATAAGGTTTTAAGATTCATGTGATATGATTGGTATATTTTTGGTTTTTAAGGCTTTTCAATAAAGGGAATACCGTTTTCGTCAAATTGGATAGGCAGCCACAGGTGAGGCGAGAGGCCCAACTGCTTGGGACGCCAGCGGTCGGCCATGAAAGTATAATTGTCGCCTACCTTCATAACATAAGTGCTCTGCGAATCGAATGTGGTCTCGGCACCCTCACCGCGACAGGGATTGGGCAGTTGAGTCCAAGGACCCATGATATTGTCGGCGCGCATGAGACGAGCTTCGTTTGGAGCCCAACCGGTGCATCCTGAGGTGATCATCCAATAAGTATCGTTGTGCTTGAACAGCGCGGGGGCTTCGTTATGGCCGCCAGGTGCCACGCGCACGTAGCGACCTGTGTGGCGGGTATAGGTAGAGTCGAGTTCAGCGATATTGAGGGTAAGATTTTCTTCGGAGGAAAATATGTGGTAGGCCTTACCGTCATCGTCAACAAAGAGTTGCATGTCGCGTGCCATCTGACCACCAATCAGGTCGCGCTGCACAAAGAGGCCATCGGCCACTGCTTCGCGCCACTCGGGTGTCCACCATTCAAGTTTGGGGTCGTACTTTATTTTTTTCTGAGAATAGGTTGTGCCTATGGGATAATGACCGGGATTGACACGGCCCGAGCCCATATACTTAAACGGACCTTCGGGTTTGTCGGCTACTGCGAGGCCGGCATAAGCGGCTGCATAACCCATTCCCTTAAGTTCGTGATGAAACCACATTACAAATTTGCCGGTCTTGGGATTGTAGATAACCTTGGGACGTTCGATGGTACAGCCACGCTGCAGAAGATCGTCGGGATTGTCGGTGACAGGGAGCACTATGCCACGGTTGGTCCAGTTGCGAAGGTCGGTTGAGCTGTACATAGCCACACCGAGCTGCCCGGAGCCGGGAGTACCGTCGCCACGATGCTCTCCATACCAATAATACACACTGTCGTGCTGCATGATTGCACCTCCGTGTACGTTGATATGCTTGCCCTGTGTATCGGCAAAAACATCTTCGGTTATTATAGGCATAATCTGTGCCGAGGCTGTCATTGCACTGAGTAGCAGTACCGGCAGGGCTAAATAGTGTTGTATGCGTTTCATTTGTAAAGATTTATTTCTATTTGTGTGTAAGTTTTACTGTTTGCGGGCGGCCACATATTCGGATGCGGTCATGCCAAATTCCTTTTTGAATGCTTTGGCAAATGAAGAGTGCGACCCAAAGCCTGTGCTGAAGGCTATGTCGTTTATGGTCATGTCGCTGTTCATGAGCAACTCTACTGCACGAGCCATGCGCACGCGACGGATGTACTCGTTGGTCGACACTCCTACTATAGCCATTATCTTGCGGTAGAGCGTTGAGCTGCTCATGCACATTTTATCGGCGATAAACGCCACACCGAGCTCTTCGAGGGCTATGTTGTCGGTGATGATTTCGAGTATCTTATCTAAGAACACGCGGTCGAGCTCATTAAGAGTTGCCGTAGTCTGTTCGGGAGCGTCGTCTGGGGTTACATCGCTGTTGTTTTCTGTATCATGGACGATAGTGGGTTCCAAAGAGCCTCCGGCCTGCGACAGGAGTTGGGCTGCAAGTCGGCGACGGCTACGCAAGAGATTGTGTATTCGTCCCAATAACAACTTGGCACTGAATGGCTTGGTGAGATAAGAGTCGGCGCCAGCATCATACCCCTCTTCTTTGTCGAGGATGGAATCCTTGGCTGTGAGCAGAATCACGGGGATATGGCTTGTGAGAATGTCATCCTTGATAAGGCGACACATCTGAACACCGTCCATTTCGGGCATCATAATGTCGCTTATCACCATATCGGGATGCTGACTTTGCACCATGTGCAGGCCTTCGAGGCCGTTATGGGCAGTAAAGACTTCAAATTCGGTCGAAAGAGTCTGCGACACATATTCTCTGATATCATCATTATCCTCAACGACAAGTAGCTTGAGGGGCGCATCAACTGCAACTGGTGCTTCTTCGCTAATTGCTCCTGCCGCTCGGTGGGTAGGCGTAGGTTCGCTGTTGTAGGTCTCGTCGGTGGACATACTTATTGTAAACACCGTGCCGCGACCTTCCTGCGACTCGACCTTGATGTCGGCTTTATGCAAGTCTACGAGATTTTTGACGAGAGCAAGGCCAAGCCCGGTGCCGGATGCCTGGTGCTTTCCTCCGACTTGATAATAGCGTTCGAATATATGCGGCAATCCCTCCTTGGGGATACCAAAACCTGTGTCCTCGACACGAAGCACAGACCTGCGGCTACCGTCGGGCAGAGATTCTGTGCGATACGATAGTGTGATACAACCTTTGGGGGTGTATTTCACGGCATTGCCAATCAAGTTATTGAGTATTATAGTTATCATCTCGGCATCGAAGTAAATAGCCGGATCATCATTCTCAATATCAATGATAAAGTCGAGATCGGCATTGCGATTCAGCTCCTTGAATCTGAGCATTATCTCGCGCAGAAGGGGGCTGAGCTGACCTCGTTTTACAGAAAGGCGGCGATTCTGGGTTTCGGTCTTGCGGAACTCGAGGATGCTGTTTATCAGATTGAGTAGAGAGTGCGAACTATCGCGCATCATCTGCAGTTTATAGGCATACTGACGGGGCACTGCAGGATCGCTCACCATGTCTTCGAGCGGACCGAGAATGAGAGTGAGCGGTGTGCGCAGTTCGTGCGTTATATTGGTGTAGAAGCGCAGGCGCTCCTCGTTGAGTTTCTGACGGTTTTCCACTTCGGCCACCTGAGTGGCAAGGCGCTGTTTCTGGTCGACACGGCGCTTGTAATAGAAGCCGACATATAGTATCGCGCCAATACCGAGCACAAGATAAAGCAGCTTGGCCCACCATGTGAGGTAGAAAGGCGGCATCACTGTTATAGTGACAATCGTTACGGGCGCACCCCATTGCTGTCCCTTAGGCCTAACACGTACACGAAACTTGTAAGTACCGGGCGAAAGGTTGCGGAATACAGCCATATTGCCGGGCGGATTTTCTGTCCACACATCATTGAGACCTTGCATGTTAAATGCAAAATCGCAACGTTGGGCCGAAGCATGATCGAGGATGTTGAAACTGATTGTAAATGTGTTTTGGTCGGGGTGCAGTTTGATTCGTCCGTCACTTACATGTACGGGCACTATCGTTTCACGCTGATCCGAGCCCTCTGTGAGCACATTAAGCCCTGTAAGCACCGGGGCCGGCATCTCGGGGTCGGCGGCAAGGCTCAATGGGTTCATCGAGATGAGACCGTTGTTGGATGCGAAATATATACGTCCCTCCGAGTCCGTGGTAACCCCGCCCTCGAAGAACGAATTGAGTGGAACATCCTTCATATCGTCGTAGAACACAGATACTTGGCGAGTATTCCGGTCAATTCGTACGACTCCTTTATTTGTACTCAGCCAGACATTACCCTGAGGACCCTCTGTGAGGGCCATTACATGAGTCACACCCGACTCGTCGAGAGCTTTGACTGTCTCAAAGCCATCAGGCTTGCCTTTGCCTGCGGCAAATGTTGCAAGACCCTGACGCGTTGCTACCCACACCGAGCCACGGGAGTCGCAAATAATATCATTTACAGCATTGGAAATAAAACCTTTGGACATTTCATAATCATCGAGCAACTTGCCGTCTGCTCCAAACACGGCCAAACCTCGTCCATAGGTACCGACCCATAGTCGACCATGTCTGTCGACTACAAGCGAGGTTATGTAATGGTCTTTAAGTTTATCGTTTACGGCTTCGAGCGGCAGGGCCTTACCATCCTTACATACATAGACTCCCTCGAGCGTGCCAACGAGCATCGTATTGTCGGGTCTCTGACAGAATGTACGTACTTCAGAATTAATGCCTTCGATACTTGTAAATTGCTTCGTGGAAGGGGTGTATATCAGGACACCTCGATCAGAAGTGCCTGCCCACACTCGGCCTGCAGCATCAACTGTGATTGCATTGATGGATGTACGTGTGTGCAACTGGCTACCCGGCAGGCTTACAGGGGTAATATCGCCCTTGCTGTATCGCACCAATTCGTTCTCACCGCCAAGCCAAAGTTCTGTACCATTGACCGTTGCTGCACAACTCCACACGGGACGATATGTAGTGGCACGCGGCCCTGACGACAGATATGGAGCTCGCTCGAATACGGGCGCAAGATGGTCGATGAGGTCAAGCCCGGATCGGAAGTGTCCAAGCCAGATATTGCCAAACGAGTCTTGGAATAATTTATATATGTAGGGGCTCGATGTACCGCCGGGACTGCCGTCAACAGGTAGCGTTGTGAATCGGGCGTTGCTAATATCTCCGTAAGTACACGACTTTGCATCAAGCACACTTACACCGCCCTGTGATGTGGCAAACCATATCTCGTCGTTGTTCATCTGACAGATGCTGTACACTCGGCCGGGGGCAATGGTGCCACTGCGATCGTCACGATGGAGGAACTGAACAAATCCGCCAGTATCGGGATTGAATAAAGCAGCCCCTCGTTCGGTACCCACCCATACAGTTCCTGTGCGATCGACACACACCGACAATACACTATGGCCTGGCAATCCGTCAGGACGGCCTGTATAGCGGTAATTGCGAACTTTTTGAGTTACAGGGTCGAGTACGGTGAGTCCATACTCCATGTGCCCGGCATATACACGACCGTCGTGACCCTGAGCCACGGTCCATGTCTGACGCGGAGGCTCGGGTAGCTGATCAAAGTCAAATACTTTTGATTCGCCTGTTTGCGGATTGTAATACTGCACACCAAAGTGGTAGTGCGACATCCACAGCGCACCGTCGAGAGCCAGACACATATCTGTAATCGCCTCGGAACGCACTGGCACGTCGGCCGCTTTACCAATCAAGCCCATACGGCGGTCGTAGCGACACAGGCCACGTCGCTGAGTGGCTATATAGAGTCCGTCGGGGTCGAGCTCGGTGTATATCACACTGTTCAGCTCGTTGCCGGTTAGACCGGAATTGAAAGTGTTGTAATTAACAAACCGCTTGCCGTCAAATCGGTTCAGACCGTCATTGGTAGCCACCCATATGTAGCCTTCTCCATCCTGACTTATCGACCGCACCCAGCCATTGGACAGCCCGGCCGACACTCCGAGATTGAGCAACGGACCCGACGCAACAGCACGCAGAGCGCAGACGGCAACAACCGCCAGCGAGAGCAGAGTAAGTACATTTTTCCGGTCAAATTTCATGGTCTGTTTAATAGTTGTTGCAAATTTAATAATTAATGTGCAAATAATATAGTCACAGTATGTTAAACATGTGTCCAAATCTTGCATTTCTCATTTTTGATTGATTTGGACACTAATTTTGCAAGATTCTAACAATATTGCGTGTACATTATTTAGCTAAATTTGCAACGAAAATTTAAAGAATGCAAAACTAATCTTATAAATCTATACCAACCAATCCATTTTTTTTACTGCGGTACAATTATCTAAGGTAATAAAAGACTGTTTCAGACGAGCACATTGTTTTAAAAAATTGACCTGAAAGACTAATCAATCAATATCAAACCAATCAAATGAAAAGACATCGCTTCTTTCTCTGGCTGGTGGCACTCCTGGTGAGCACCCTCAGCCTCAGCGCCCAGCAGTACATGCTCAAGGGCACAGTTGAAGACGCTACCGGCGAGCCGCTCATCGGCGCTTCGGTGGTTGTCAAGGGACATAAGAACGGCATCATTACCGACATCGACGGTAACTTTGCCATTCAAGTCAAAAACGGCGACATCGTTGCCATCAGCTACATCGGCTATCTTCCCGCCGAAGTGGCCGTAAAGGGTCAGAACAACGTAAAGGTTGTTCTTAAAGAAGACGCCAAGAACCTCGAGGAAGTGGTTGTTATCGGTTACGGTACAGCCCGCAAAAAAGACCTCACCGGCGCCGTTACACAGATCACCCCCGACAAAATTGCCGACACCAACCCCGGCTCTGTGCAGGATCTTCTCCGTGGCACCGCCGGCCTTCAGATCGGCTACGACGCATCGGCCAAGGGCCAGGGCGCTTCGATCCGTCTCCGCGGTCAGAACTCGCTCGGTACTGCCGCTTCGCCCATGATCGTACTCGACGGCATGCCCTTCTACGGTGAACTTTCCGAAGTAAACCCCGACGACATCGCCCAGATCGACGTACTCAAGGACGCATCTTCAGCTGCCATCTACGGTGCCCGCGCTGCTGCCGGTGTTATCATCATCACCACCAAGAAAGGTAAAAACGGCAAGCCCACCGTAACTCTCACCGCCAACGTTGGTATCTCCAAGAAGAGCGCATACCGCGACTACATGGACGTGGACCAGTACATGCAGTACCGTCAGGACTACTATAAGATGTACTACACCTACGGCTTGGGCGAAGACGGTCTTTACGGCTACTACAACGTGAAGAACAACAAGGGCGTTGCAGCTTATCCCCAAGGCTACTACGACAACCCCGCCAACCTCTCGGGCGAAGCCCTCAACAACTGGATGACCAACACAGGCGCCAGCGGTATCGGTGCTGCCGCTGACGAATCGGCTCTCAGCCTCTTCGCTCGTCGTCTTGAATTCAACAATGCCGAACTCGTATTCGAAAACTTCCTCGCAGGCAAAAGCTACGACTGGAACGACGCCACCTTCCGCACCGGTATCAACCAGGACTACAACATCGGCCTCAGCGGTGCTACCGACGCTGTTAACTACTACATGTCGGCCGGCTTCATGAAGAATCAGGGTGCCGTTCGCGGTAACGAATACCAGGCTTTCCGCGCCAACATGAAGATCAACGCCAAGGTTACCAAATGGTTTGAAATCGGCGCTAACGTTAACTTCCAGGATCGTACCGACGGCGACATTCAGGTATCGCTCGGCGGCAACTACTGGGATGCCAACATGCTCCGCAACTCTCCCTTTGCCTCCATGTACACTGCCGACGGCAAGTACCAGCAGTACCCCATGACCGGCAAGACCACCAACGGCGGTTACAACTACTTCTTCGACCGTCAGTACTATGATCTCGACAAGGGTTACACCAACCTTAACACTATCTTCAACGCCAAGCTCATCCTCCCCGCCGGCGTTACCTATCAGTTCAATATCTCGCCCCGCTACCAGTGGTTCCATGACTACTACTTCATGAGCGCCGACATGCCCAACACCACTCCCTCGAGCCGCGGTGTTAACCGTCAGCACACCAACTACTTCGACTGGTCGCTCAACAACACCCTCACTTGGGACTACACCTTCGACAAGAAGCACCACGTTGTGCTCACCGCCGTTCAGGAAGCCGAAGAACACAAAGGCTGGCAGGACTACATCGGAGCCCGCAACATTACCCCCACCGACGCTCTCGGCTTCCACTACACTCAGGGCGCCGACAAGGAACAGTCGAGCTTCTCGACCAACGACTGGCACTACACCGGTGCCTCCTACCTGGGTCGCGCTTTCTATAGCTTCGACAACACCTACATGATCACCGGCACTTTCCGTCGCGACGGTTACTCTGGCTTCGGTGCCAACAATGTTTGGGGTAACTTCGGCTCTGTAGGTCTCGGCTGGAACTTCACCAACGAAGCCTTCATGGAAGGCACAAGCGACTGGCTCAACACCGGTAAGCTCCGCGCTTCTTGGGGTACCAACGGTAACCGCGAATTCGGCGACGTTTACAAGACCCTCGCCAACCTCGCCATCGGCTCGCCCATGGTATACTTCCAGGACGGTGTAAGCACCGTAGTAAAGAGCCTCTCTATGGACCGTCTCGCCGCTCCCAACCTTCGCTGGGAACGCACCGAAGCCTACAACGTAGGTCTCGACTTCGGCGTGCTCACCAACCGCCTCACCGGTTCTATCGACCTCTATAAAAAGAACACCCGCGACATGATCATGTCGCAGCGCCTCCCCTACTTCACCGGCTTCGGCTCAATCGCCACCAACCTCGGTGAAGTGCAGAACCAGGGCTTCGAAATCTCGCTCAGCTCCGTAAACGTTGAATCCGACAACTTCACCTGGACCACCACCGCCGGTTTCTCTTACAACCAGAGCAAGATCAAGCACATCTACTACGACTACGACGAAAACGGCGTTGAACGCCACGATACCTCCAACGGTTGGTTCATCGACCAGCCCATCGGTACCATCTGGGACTACAAAACCGACGGCGTATGGCAGAACACTCCCGAAGACATCGCAGCCGCTGCCCTCGTAGGTCAGAAGCCCGGTGACTGTAAGGTTGTAAACTTCTACACCGAAGACGACAAGATCGTTAAGAACGCCGACGGCACCGAAACACGCATCCCCGTCTACAACGACAAGGACCGTCAGTTCCTCGGCACATGGAATCCCCCGGTATACTGGAACATGCGCAACGAATTCCAGATCTACAAGGACTTCACCTTCGCATTCTCGATGTACTCTTACATGGGCCACAAGAGCACCTCTGGCAACTGGCTCAACCAGGACAACGGTGGCTCGCAGGTTACCAACGCCTGCAACCTTCCCGCCAAGGAATACTGGACTCCCGAAAATCCCACCAACGACTACTGTCGTCTGATGTCGGTAGGTCCCAACACCGGTCTTGCAGGTGGCGTATCGAAGCTCTACAACCGCAACTTCGTTCGTCTCGACAACATCTCTCTCGGCTACAACGTACCCCAGAAGTGGACCCGTCAGGCTCAGCTCGAAAAGGTGCGCGTAACCCTCGGTGTAAACAACGTGTGCACAATCTCCAACAACTGGAAGTACGGCGACCCCGAAACCGGTGGCCTCGCACGTCGCACATTCAACATCGGTGCCAACGTAACTTTCTAATCCTCACAAGCAACATTTCAAGAATATCATGAATATTTTCGCAAAAACCTCAATAAAGTGCCTGTCGCTCGCAGCAGCAGCTTCAGTGCTCAGCGGTTGCTCGGATTCGTTCCTTAAGCAGGATCCCCTGTCGTTCTTCGAACCCGCAGCCACCTACTCCACAGAGAGCGGTCTCCGCGCCGCACTCGCCCGTTGCGATGCCCACTACAAGGAAATGCTCATGGACGGCAACGGCAACGTGCTCCCCATCGCTTCGGTTTACTTCATGACCGATATGGGTCTCTATGCCAAGACCGACGCTGGCGGTGGCATCATGGACGACTTCGCCAACAAGATCACTCCCACTTCGGGTATGGCCGGTGGCGGCGACTCCAACGCTATGAGCCGTTTCTACGACGAATCCTGCCGCGGTATCAAGTACGCCAACACCGTACTTACCTATGTAGACAAGGTTGAAGGCCTCGACCCCGAAACACGCGACGCTTACAAGGGCCGCGCCTACTTCCACCGTGCCTACAAGTACTACCACATGACTCTCCTCTTCGGCGACATCCCCCTGATCACCAAGATCATCGACAAGCCCAAGCAGGACTACAAGTCGTGCTCCAAGGAAGCTATCTTCAAAATGCTTGTTCACGACCTCGAATTTGCAGCCGAACACGTTCCCAGCCAGAAGGCTATGCCCTACTACGGCCCCGTTAACCAGGAAGCCTGTATGCAGCTCCTCATCAAGTGCTACATGGCTGTGGGCGAATTTGCCAAGGCCGAAGCCGTTGCTACCGACCTCATCAACAACCACGGCCTCAAGCTCATGACAGCTCCCTTCGGCACCAACGTTCCCTCGGGCAACCCCCAGACCTGGACCGTTGAACGCAACGTTATGTGGGACCTTCACCGCGGTGTAAACATCGTGAACAAGGCCAACACCGAAACCATCCTTCCCATCCTCAACTACCACGACGAGAACTTCACACAGTACCTCACCATGCGTGCTCTCGGCGTGCACTGGAGCAACGGTATCATCTCCGACCCCGACGGTATCTCCTCGCCCACTTACAACTACACCCGTAAGGAAGGCACCTACCGTGCCGAAAACGACTGGCTCCGCGTACTTGGCCGCGGTATCGGCTGCTTCCGCACTTCTTACCACTTCAACAAGACCATGTGGTACCAGGGCGGCGAACTCGACACCACCGACCTCCGTCACAACCGTGCTGTCGGCAACTGGGTAGAAATGGAAGACATCCGTTACAACAAGCCTAACTCCAAGTACTACGGCCAGCCCATGCGTCTGTACGTAGGCGAAAACGACCGCAACAACACAGGCGGCAAGCCCCGTCAGGCTGTTGGTACCCTCCTCTGCAAGGACACCATCCGCTCTTGGTATCCCATCCCCCTGTACAAGATGTACATCCTCGACCAGGCTGCTGAAGAAAACCTCGGTGCCAACCAGTTTAACGGTGCCACCAAGGGTACTACCCCCTCCAACGGCAACATGTACCTCTTCCGTCTCGCCGAAACTTACCTGCTCCGTGCCGAAGCTCGCTTCTACCAGGGCAATGTTGCCGGTGCTACCGAAGACGTAAACGTAATCCGCGCACGTGCCAACGCCCAGAAGATGCTCACCAACGTAACCATCGGCGACATCATGGACGAACGCGGCCGCGAACTCTACATGGAAGAATGGCGTCAGCCCGAGCTTACCCGTGTATCTTGGTGTCTCGCCCGTAGCGGCAAGGCCGACGAATGGGGCAACACCTACGACATCAACACCTGGGACAAGCAGAGCGGCACCGACCTCACCGGCGGTTCTTACTGGTACCAGCGTTGTCTCCACTACAACATCTTCAACCGCGGTGAAATTCTCTCCAGCGTTAAGCTCAACTACCGTGTAGACAAGCGCAACCTCCACTGGCCCGTTCCCAACGGCGTGATTACCGCCAACATCGGTTTCCCCCTCGCTCAGAACTACGGCTACGACGGCTACGATGCCAACGCCGATATGTGGAAGACCTGGGAAGAAGCTGTTGCAGCAGAATAATCCTCCAAATATCGTAATTCAATCCAAAACACCCCGTGGCTTCGGCTTCGGGGTGTTTTTTTACAAATTCCCCGTGTTTTTTTCAATAATTTTTACTAAATTTGCACATCACTCTATTACCATTGAAAATGACCCGACTTTTCGCAACATTGCTCACGGCAGCCGCATGTGTTTCGGGGGCTCTTGCCGCCAATCCCGTGCTCCCCGGCTTCCACGCCGACCCCGAAGTGTTATACTCGCACAAGGACGGCAAATACTATATCTATTCCACCACCGACGGCGTACCCGGGTGGGGAGGTACATATTACCACGCTTTCTCCGCATCCGACATCGACGGTCAATGGACCGACTGTGGCATTGTACTCGATGCCGCCACCGACCAGATACCCTGGGCCAACGGCAATCTCTGGGCTCCCGCCGCCATTGAGCGCAAGGAGGCCGACGGATATAAATATTATCTCTATTTCAGCGCCAACAACCCCACCACACGACGCAAGGAAATCAGCGTTGCCGTGGCTTCCGACCCGGCCGGTCCGTTCAAGGCTCTCGACAAGCCCATGATTCAGGACGATCCCTCGCGTCGTGGCCAGCAAATCGACGTAGACGTGTTCCAGGATCCCATATCGGGTAAATACTATCTATATTGGGGCAACAGCTTCATGGCCGGCGCCGAGCTTAACGATGATCTTTGCTCCATCAAACCCGAAACCACCAAAATCCTCACACCTCAGGGCGGCACGCTCCAGACACACGCCTATCGCGAGGGCACATACGTATTCTGGCGCAACGGCCTGTACTATTTCATGTGGTCGGTCGACGACACAGGCTCGCCCAACTACCACGTGGCCTATGGCACATCTACATCGCCACTCGGGCCCATCACCGTTGCCCAACCCTGCAACATCCTCGTACAGCGTCCCGACAAGGGCATATTCGGACCGGCACACCATTCCGTGATTCAAATCCCCGGCTCCAACGAATGGCGCATCGTATACCATCGCATCAACAAGGACTTTTTGGACCGCGACAAGGGTCCAGGATTCCACCGAGAAGTGTGTATCGACCGCATGGAGTTCAACCCCGACGGCACCATAAAACCCGTTCAACCAACCAATTGATATAATTTATTCTGTCCGGGGCCGTAACGGCGGCCGATGGGAGTGATGTTTATGTCTGCCGATAGCGAGGGTCCTCGTGACCCTCGGGGAGACAACCGCCGCTACCATGCCCCGGACAGATTTTTTTCATAATATTATGTACAGATTATTCTCCACCTTCATCCTCGCGGCGGCAATGCCTCTGATCGTTGTGGCTCAGGACAATGCCGTTACAAGCCCCGACGGACTCACAACCGTCACCATGACCTGCGGCTCCGACGGCGTACCCGCCTACTCCGTAACTCATCGCGGCACTCAATTTATCGAATCCTCGCCGCTGGGCCTCAACCTCCAGGTTGGCGATTACACTAAGGGCATGACACTCAAAGCGGTGTCGTCCGACACACTCGTTACCGACAGCTACTCTCTGCCCAACATCAAGAAGAGCCATGTCGACTACTCGGCCCATCGCCGTGTTTTCACCTTTGCCGATGCCAAGGGCCATCCCATCTACGATGTTGAGTGGCAGGTGAGCGACAACAATGCGGCCTTCCGCTACCATCTCCACCCCCGCAAGGACTATCACGGCACTGTAGTACTCTCCGAGAGCAGCTCGTTCACCCTTCCCGAGGGTACCACCACCTTCGTATGCCCCCAGAGCAACGCCATGGAAGGCTGGTGCCACACCTATCCCAGCTACGAAACCGAGTACATAGCCGACGATACCATGGGCAAGAACGGTGTGGGACACGGCTATACCTTCCCATGCCTCTTCCACCTCGGCGACAAGGGATGGGTGCTCATTTCCGAGACAGGCGTTGACGCCAACTACTGTGCATCCGCCCTCACCGGCGGCCAGGGCGCCCGCTACACAGTGGGTTATCCCCAACCCGAAGAAATGCGAGGTGCCGGTCTCAGCGGCGCGGCCGTAACACTCCCCGGCTACACACCCTGGCGCACCATCACCCTCGGCTCTACACTCGCCCCTATCGTAGAGACCACCATACCCTTCGACCTCGTCAAGCCTAAATACCCTGCCAAGCACGCCAAGGACTATGGCAAAGGCACATGGAGCTGGATTATAGGCATGGAACCCAGCATGAACTACGACGAACAGAAGCGATACATCGACTTCACAGCCGATCTCGGCTATGAGACACTCCTCGTCGATGCTCTTTGGGACACTCAGGTGGGCTACGACCGCATCGAAGAGCTGGCCAAATATGCCAAGTCCAAAGGCGTTGATTTCTACCTGTGGTACAACTCCAACGGCACCTGGAACGACGCCCCCCAGACACCCCGCGACAAGATGAACAACACTCAGGTGCGTCGCGCCGAAATGGCCTGGATGAAGAAAATCGGTGTCCGCGGCATCAAAGTCGACTTCTTCGGCTCCGACAAGCAGGACATGATCAAACTCTACGAGGATATACTCAACGATGCCAACGACTACGGTCTGCTCGTCATATTCCACGGCTGCACCATCCCCCGCGGTTGGGAGCGCATGTATCCCGCCTATGCCGCCAGCGAGGCCGTGCTCGCCAGCGAAAACCTACACTTCCGCCAGCACTTCTGCGACAACGAGGCCTACAACGCCTGCATACACCCCTTCATGCGCAACACAATCGGCAGCATGGACTTTGGCGGCTCAACCCTCAACAAATGGTACAACGCAACCAACACCCCCGGCCGTGGCTCACAGCGCCGCACATCCGATGTGTTTGCCCTCGCCACTGCGGTACTCTTCCAGAGCCCCGTGCAACACTTTGCCCTCGCTCCCAACAACCTCACCGACGCTCCTGCCTGGGCTGTTGACTTCATGAAGCAGGTGCCCACCACCTGGGACGATGTCAAGTTCATCGACGGCTATCCCGGCCGCTACCTCGTGATGGCACGCCGCCACGGCGACAAGTGGTACGTGTGCGGCATCAATGCCCAGTCCGAACCCGTCAAGGTCAAGCTCGTCAAGCCCTCAACAAGCACCGCCACCGAGGCTACTCTCTACACCGACAACCCCAATCTCGAAGGCTCTGTCAAGACCATTAAAATCAACAACAAGAGGCCTGCCACTGTCACCATACCCACTAACGGCGCATTTGTTGCAGTTTTCTAATCGTTACATTTCCCGTATATAAAACAATAATTTGTAAGAATGACTCAAGTTGCATCTTACAAATTATTGTTTTTATATATTCACCGTAAAAAATTGAAAAATCGGCCAAAATTGAGTAAAAACCTTGTGTTAAAGCAAGTTAACAATTACCCCCCCCCATTTTCACATTTACTAACACATTTTGATAAATTTTATATCTAAAAACACTTATATTTCACTTTTATTTTATAACTTTGCGCCTAAATCAATTAAAACATAGGTATAATCTAATCAAAGCATTCCTATAACTATTACCCCGGCAGTCGCTCTGAGCCGCTCCACACTCACCCCTCTCTGTCGCCGTATTAAAGACATCGAACCACCACCAATCTATCACCCGTTGGCGACATAATATAAATCATGTTGTTACAAAAGAGATACATACCCGTCATAAGTCTGTTACTTATGCTTGCAATCAGCATGGTTGCAACAGCCCAGACTGTGAGCGATTCGGTAGTCGTCACATTCCGAGTGGGGCGCACCACCATCGTGCCTTCGTGGCGTGGGAATGCCGACTCTCTGCAACGTATCGACAACTGGGTGGAACACTTCTTCGGACACCCCGAGCGCTATGAACTGTGCAATATACATATTTCCGGCTCTGCCTCACCCGAAGGATCTATCGACCTCAACAACCGGCTCTCGCGTATGCGCGCGCAAAACCTTGCCGCCTACATCATGGAGCGCGCCGATGTGCCCGATTCGCTCGTCACACACCAGTTCAACGGGCGCGACTGGGAGGGCCTGCGCAACCTTGTTATGACCGACGACAATGTGCCCGGACGCGACGAGGTGCTCACCATCCTCGACCTTATCCTGTCTGACCGTCAGGCCGGCCTCTCCGACTCGCCCCAATACATCCGCGCCCTGCGCAGTGTGGAGGGCGGCCAGGCCTACCGCTATCTTGCCACTCATCACTTTGCCGCCCTCCGCAGCTCGGAGATGCGCATCACATTCAGCATCAAACCGCGCACTATTCCTCTGACAGACAGCATTTTACCCCCCCTATAAATAATACCGGGGTTCTGGCTCAACCCAGCCATAATGCCCTTATTTCCCAAAATTCCGAGTCAACACCCCACCCCTCTCTCACCGACTGTACAGTAGGTGAGTCATCTCCGCGATACTTTGCCCTGCGCACCAACCTGCTTTACGACCTACTTGCCGTACCCAACGCCGGTGCCGACTTGTGGATAGGCCGTCGCCTGTCGGTTGTCGCATCGTGGATGTACGGTTGGTGGCACTGCGACCGCCACTACCGCTACTGGCGCATCTACGGCGGCGACATTGGCCTGCGCTGGTGGCCCGGCTCGGGCAAGCCTCTTACCGGCCATCACCTTGGCCTATCGGCCGGACTCATCACCTACGATTTTGAATGGGGCGGCCGTGGCTATATGGGCGGTGTGCCCGGCGGCTCGCTGTGGGACAAGTGTCACCACACAGTCATGGCCGAATATGGCTATTCACTATCCATAGGCCGCCGTCTCAACCTCGACTTTACAGCCGGCCTGGGCTACATGGGCGGCGAATATCGCGAATACCTCCCCATCGAGGGCCACTATGTGTGGCAGGTCACCAAGCGTCGCCGCTATTTCGGGCCACTCAAGGCCGAGGTATCGCTCGTATGGCTTATAGGCCGCGGCAACGTCAATGCAAGGAAAGGAGGCAAGCTATGATCACCACCGTTCGCATTGCCCGCATATTCCTTATGATACTTGTAGCCATTATAGTCTCGGCCTGCAACCACAAGCAGTTGGTGGACCAAAACACATTCATGACCACTCTGCGTGTCGACTTCGACTGGTCGGAGGCTCCCGATGCTTCGCCCGAAGGCATGTGCGTGTATTTCTACCCCTTGGTCAACACGGATTCGCGCTACGAGGCCGCCGCACCCGACCCCACCCTGCCAGTACGCCGATTTGACTTCAGCGGCCGCTCGGGCGGTCGTATCGACCTGCCTCACGGACGCTATCGCGTAATGTGTTTCAACAACGACACCGAGGCCGCACTCTATCGCAATCACAACAACTTCGACACCCACGAGGTATATACACGCGAGGGTAGCATATTCGAGTCCATCTTTGGCACCGGTGCACACATGGCTCCCCCGCGAGCTCAGGGCACCGAGGACGAGCGTGTGGTTATCACGCCCGACTATATGTGGGGGTGCGCAACCGTCGACCTCAACGTGTCTCCCGAAGGTGTGACCTACTCCATCGAGCCCTACGAGGCACAGCCCAACAGCCGCGCCTGCCGCCTGCCCGATGCACGCACCATCCTCCTGGTGCCTCATGTGCAGGTGTGCGAATACACCTTCGAAATAGTCAATGTCACCAACCTCGCCAACGCCACTCAGATGTGTGCCTCGCTCTCGGGCATGGCCGGGTCGATGTTCTTGGGCTCGGAAGACCTCAATGACGAGTGCGTGACTCTGCCCGCAAGCGCAGGACCCACGAGTGACACGACAATCGGAGGCGACCTCCTCACCTTCGGACACCATCCCGTCAACACTCAGCCTCACAAGCTGGTGCTGTATGTGTGGTTTACCGACGGATCGAAATACTATTACACTTTCGACGTCAGCGATCAGGTAAACTACGCGCCCGACAAGCGTCATGTGCACATCCTGCTGTCGGGGCTCGACTTTCCGGTGCCCATATCAGACGGGGCGGGATTCAATCCATCGGTCGACGGCTGGGGCGAAGAAGTAAGCGACATTATCATGTAAATTTCTATAAACAACATATTTATTACACCAAAAAATCAACATTTCTATGAAAGCAAAACTTTCAATCCTGGCTCTTGGAGCCATGGCACTTGTTAGCAGCTGCTCCAACGACCAGACTGTTGACATCAACGACGGCAACGCCATCAAGTTTGGCGTAACCGTAGGCAAATCAAGCCGCGCCACAGAAAACGGCAAGGACCAGCTCAAGGGTGGTTTCATGGTTTGGGCAAATGACGGCACAAACAACATCATCGATGGTAAAAAAGTAAGCAGCACTGATGGCAATAATTGGACTATGGAAGGCGGCGTTAAGTACTGGCCCCAGAGCAATTTGAGCTTCTTTGCTCTTTATCCCACAACCATCTCCGCTACCATCAACAGCACAACTAAGTCATTCGACTACACAGTAACAGACGGTGCAACTGACGTACTGTACGCATCCAACATCAACATGGTCCGTCCCAAGACTGCTACCCCTGTTGCCCTTAACTTCTACCACGCACTGTCACAGATCGTGTTCAAGGTTAAGAACACCAACCCCGAGGACATCACAGTTGTTGTAAAGGGCATCGAGATCAAGAATGTCTACAGCAAGGGTACCTTCGCTTGGGGTGGAAACACAACTGCACCCACTGACAATGCTACAAACCATGGTGGCTGGACTCCGGATAATAATTCTGAAAACCTCAAAACCTACTCCGCTTGGACAGGTGGTAGTGTTACTCTTAATACTACAGCTGTTAACGACTTCAGCGTAGAAGACGACCCCAATCCCAAGGCAAACCTCTTCCTCATGCCTCAAGAACTCAATCCTTGGTACAAAGCTGGTTCAACTCCCGCTTGGGATGCCAACGGTGCCCGCGTGCTTGTTGACTGCGTAATCACCGACAAAGGCGGTGTTCAACTCTGGCCCAAGGCTGGCCCCGATGCTAACACCAAGGTTGCCATCTCGCTCCCCGGCACATGGAGTCCCGGCTACAAGTACACCTACACCATCGTATTTGGCCAAGGTGCCGGTTACGACGATTCTACTCCCACCGATCCCACTGCAGTTCTCGTGCCCATCTCGTTCAGCGTAAGTGTTGACGGCTTCACCGATGCCACTCCCGCTGAGCAAGACATCAACGGCTAAAATCAACTAATCCTCAATCTGATTATTAATTCATAATGCATAATTCTCTACCGATTATGCATTATGAATTATGCATTATGAATTAAAAAAATCATGACTCATCTCCGCCTCATACAAGCCTGTTTAATTTTGTGCATTGCCACTCTCGGTTCGTGCAGCAACGACACCACCATTGACATAAACGATGGTGGCGCAATTCGCTTTGCCTCATCCGTGGGCCGACAGAGCCGTGCCAATATAGACAACATCAAAAACAACGGCTTTCAGGTGTGGGGCATTATACCCAATCCGGCCTCCGACCACGAAATATATCTCAATGATACATTCTGGTGGAACTGGGACATCGGCCAATGGGAGAACGCTGACAACAGCCGTAAATTCTGGCCCGACGAAACCCTCGATTTCTACGCTCTCTTCCCTACTACACCCACCTGGGGCACTGTCGAAATATCACGCAATGCCCAAACCATCACCGACTATATAGCACCCGGCGATGAAGACCTGCTCTATGCAGCCACCGTCAACCAAACCAAGGCCGGCCATATCGCTGCCGACCGCATAACTTTTACGCCCGTCGACCTTAACTTCTATCACGCCCTGTCGCAGATAGCAGTAGCGGTAGATGAGGTGGAACGCTCAGCTATTGCAGTCTTTATTAACAAAATCACTCTGCGCAATGTGGCCAAACAGGCATCTCTCACCATTCCGCACAGTACTACCGCACCCGGCCAGCCCGTACCGGAGACACTATGGTCCCCACCCTTGCGCATCGACGGCGACTTGGACTACACCGTGTTTTATGATGGCTACGAATGGCCAGTAACACAGTTTCTCCCCGATCCCGAAGATCCTACCTATATAAACGAACCCATCGGCTGGCAATATGTAATTCCCCAGGCCATCACCCCCTGGCAACGCCCCGACGGCAGCTTCGACCCCAACGGCACCTATCTCGAAATAGACTGCCGCATCACCAACAAAGTTGACGGTTTTGCCGGCAACATTCAGCTTTGGCCTAAAAACAACGCTCCCGGCTATGCACCCGTAGCCGTATCACTCTCAGGCGTCTGGAAGCCCGGCATGAAGTACACATATACTCTAATATTCGGTAAGGGCGCAGGCATCGACCCCAACAATCCCACCGAATCGCTTTTTATACCCGTCTCTGTAAATGTATCTTCCGAAGGTATTGGAACTGAAGACGGAGATCTTGATAAAAACACCTAAAACCTCTCATTCTCATTCAAATGCATCATTATATCAAATATATAGCACTTATGATAGTTGTTGCGTTGCTCACCGGCTGCCGCGACACTTTCGATCCTAAGCTTGAATATACCAACACTATCAAGTTCCAAACCACTGTCTCCGGTGGCGGTGGTTGGAACAACGGCTCGCGCTCATCCGACGACATGCCCATACTCGATTACGATATAATGACACTTAAAAGCGACCAAACAGGCGACTCGCTCTATCTGCACGCCAGCGTGACCGACTGGGACGATGCCGACATCGACCTCAACAACTTTATGATCGACTCCGAGGGCAACGTGAGCCACTCGCCCGGCAATTCGCGTACATCGCTTATTACCGGTCCAGATAAGATGCCCAGCAGAATATTCGTATCAGCCTATCACTATGACACGTGGTCGGAAACACTGCGCTGCGATGTTGGTTTGAACTATATGCACAATCAGGCTGCCCGAAATCTTGGCGGCGGCAACTACGAATTTGATCCTCCGGTATTTTGGCCCGAATCTGGAAAAATGAGATTCACCGCCTGGGCAAGTTCGCCCGAACCCGACGCAGAAGGTAAATATCTGCCCGGTGTTATCGAAAGGAATCCATGGGGTACTGCTGAGAAGGATGATAAGCGCCCCGTATTATATATAAATCAAATCCTTAGCGAAGATTTCTATGTTGACTATAACAAGCAGAATGACGTATTGGTGGCATGGACGGGCGAAGTCGAAGCAAACGGGTCGCATCCACCCGTCAACCTTCACTTCAAGCATCTGTTGACAGGTATTCGATTTAAAACAGACAACACAATACCCAGCCGTATCGAAGTCAAGGAAATTCGCATTAAAAATATCAAAACCGCCGCTTACTACAGCCCTGAGGCAATGAATGATATTAATAATACGACCTCTCCCTCAACACCTCTTGACTATTGGGGCCAATGGTTTCATGATCCGACTACCCCCGTACTCAAAATGAAGATAAACAAAACCGTGGGCAAAAATGAATATGTAATCGACCCCGACAAGACCATTATGCTGCCACCACAAAACTTCGACGAGAATTCAGATGCCGAGGTGCAGATAGTACTGCGTCAGGCCGGGGCAACAAACGATGAGGTTTTGTTCGGATACATCAAAGTGGGTACTATATGGAAGCCCGGCACTATTGTTACCTATACCCTGTCGTACGACAACTGGTGGAGCGGTCTGCAGGCCACTCAGCCCATAGCCTACCCCTATACAGGCGGAGCTCACTCGTTCAAACTTTCAAGTTTCGATGTAGCCAATTATGAGTTTAACGATCTCGAATTCAACCCGCTTGAATGGGAAGCGGATTTCTGCTTCGAACACGACGCCAACGGACAGCCGATAGAGTCGAAATTCATGAGTGCTATTCCCGAAACCGGGCCTAACAGCTGGCTGACTTTTTCGATGGAAGGTCAGACCGGTCTGCGCGACCTTAGAGGCAACGGCACTTACAACAAAATTTTAGAAAAAAATTTTCCTATCGATATCACTGCCCATGTGGCTTTCAATAACAACAAAAAGTCGTATGACCTTGACGACGATCTGAGACTGGTGTCGACCACACTGCCCAACAACCGCACCGTATACGGCGAGGCCCAGCCATTCAACCTGGCTGCATGTCCCATTGCCGACAAGGAGGGCGTCAACAACACTATTATCGACGAGACGGCCAACTGTTATGTAGTGGACCGTCCGGGCTGGTTTATGTTCCCCATTGTTTACGGCAACGGCATCAGATTCAACAACAACAACCGCGCTGCCTATGCTCCCGGCACACTGCCGCGAGGCTCATCACTGAATTTAAGCAATGGTTCGCTCCCGAGATTCTATCACTCCAGCGGCCCAATCAATCACCCCATAATAGGCCATGCAAGCAATGTCGACGGCACACCGACAAAAGCACAAGTTGTGTGGCAGGATGCTCAGAATCTCATATCGCAGGTAAAATACGTGCCCAACGTGTATCCATGGGTCGACGACCTCGACGGCAACCGTCCCTACACAATAGGAGCCATAAAATTTTATGTCGATCCCGCCACTATAAAGCAGGGCAACGCCGTGGTTGCCCTGAAAAATGAAGCTGACAGCGTGATGTGGAGCTGGCACCTGTGGGTGACCACTATGTTCAATTACGCCAACGATGACCTGCCCATGAACGTAGACCTTCTCACAAGCAAGGGCTCCAATGTGAAGATGATGCCCGTCAATCTCGGCTGGGTGTCGTACGACCCTGTCGAAGTGTATCAGATGCGCAAGTGCACAGTGCGCTTCAAAACCACAACTACAGCAAAAGTACCCAGACACTACGACATTGCAATCGTTCAGCGACGCCTGCGCAAGTATTGGTACGGCCACAGTCCGTTCTATCAATGGGGCCGAAAAGACCCCTTCCAGGGCGGTTCGGCCCGCTGGTGTACTGCCCGGTGGTGGGACTCCAACGGAAACATGCAGGAAAACTATAACCCGCCGTTTGAGGACATGGGCGACCGTCAGAAAGTGGTGGCCGGTACACTTTCGGAAACACACAGCCTCAAGCGCCGAGTGGCCAGGCCCAACCACTGGCACACTATCCAGGAATACACTTACAACGGCAACGTTATAGGCAACCCCAATATGTTTCTCAACATGTGGGACGCATTCGATGCCACGGGGTGGGCTGCAGGCGCATCCGACTCCCACGGCTCTTCATGGAAACCCGGCGACAACAGCGGCGCTCCCGATGACGAAATTGAAAAGACCGTATACGACCCTTGTCCCCAGCACTACAAAGTGCCTAAGGTGACCGCCTACACAGGCTTTACATCCTTTGGCAACAACGTGGGCCTGCGTATCTTTACCGACAATTGGACCGAGACCATCAAAAATCCCGATGGCTCGGGAATGGTGGACCCCTACAGCGGAAAATGGGTAAAACTCAATTACTTTGACTCTACCGACCCCACCTTCATGCCGTCGATTGACGAAAGTATATGGCGCGGATTTATTATGCGCGCCACACACACATTCACAATCTGGGGCAGCGCACAGCCTGTGGACTACTGTGTGTTCTCTTTCCTTACCGACGTAATGGCAACCAAGCAGATAGCTCTCCCCGCTGTGGGCTACCGCGACTGGCGCAAGGCAACTTCCGGCGGTGTGACTTACGCAGCCTCACCCCTGCAGGTGGGTACCGACGGCTATTATTGGACGGCCAAGGCCTGCAACCGCGACGAAGCTTACTATCTGTGCTTCATGCATGGACGTTACACTTCGTCCAGTGGCGACGGCACTTACTCTCCGCCCCACATCAACCCCTGCAACCACTTTATCCACACCGACGGATACCCCATCCGCCCCTGTTTCGACCCGACTGTCAAGAGCGATATATATCCAACCGGCAAGCGCCGCTTAAAGCGACGATAGAACAAAATTTTTAAAGCGTGTTTAAAAATTATTGTTAATTTTAAGTGGACAGCTTTT
>QLIP01018681.1_pt1 | contig 99746 bp, 88 predicted proteins | sample 1769771 | NCBI WGS metagenome assembly QLIP01 (sample SAMN09428762, study PRJNA476227) | Gut metagenome, whole genome shotgun sequencing project. | isolation source: cecum | host: Rhizomys sinensis | place: China: Jinsha town of Minqing, Fujian Province | collected 2013-09-23 | reverse complement strand
TTGGTCGCGAAAAAAAACTTATCTCGCGGCTGCCCTTGTACGGAGTGGAGGATTTCCAGTGAAAAGGGTCACAGAGCCCCTGATGGTATCCAGATCCAATACATACAAGCGCAGCCGTAGTCCACGGCCTCGCCCTGAACGATACAACAAGGCAGAAGATGCATATCTTCTTCCGCTGATTATCGCGCTCCTAGCCAACATCAGACCTATGGCTTTCGGCGTATTCAACGGTTTCTTAACCGGCAACTGATTGCCTCTGAGCATTCTCCTGTTAACCATAAACATATATACAGGATAATGGGCCAGAATAACTTGTTGCTGGCACGCTTTACTGGTAGCCGACCAGGTAAAACGCATACAGGCAAGGTTGCCACAATGCAAAGGAATCAGCGCTGGTGCTCAGATGGCTTTGAGATTGCCTGCGACAATGGTGAACGGGTACGTGTCATTTATGTTCTGGATGCTTGTGGCCGTGAAGTGATGGCTTTTAGCGCAAGCACTGATGGATACAGTGCAGACATGGCACATGGCGTCATGCTGGCCTGTGTTGAAAAACGCTTCGGGGATATTAAGACATTGCATCCAGTAGAGTGGCTTTCGGACAATGGTTTCTGCGATACAGCAAGGGAAACGATAGCCTTTGCAGCCCAATTAGGCATAGTCAGTATGTTTACCCCTGTCCGCAGCCCACAAAGCAATGGCCTCGCTGAAGCCCTGGTCAAAACATACAAACGGGATTACGTCTTCTGTAATGATTGACCTGATGAAAAAACTGTGATGGAACAACTGCCGCTGGATTGACGATTATAACGAGAATGCCCTACACAATGCACTGCGGATGCTCTCTCCTCGGGAGTTTATCCGTTCAGTGCAAAATTTGGGGTGTCGTTTTAGTTGGGACAACACCACTTTCATGTAAAAGCAAGCTCGTAATGGGAAACTCCATAGCAAAATTCATATGCTTTATTCTTCATGGATTGTTGCTTATAGTCTTGATGGCATGTTTTTTTATATCAGCACAGCAGAGAACATTAAACAATTGCATCAGGTAGCAGAAAAAGGCGATGCTAATGCACAAATGGAACTTGGCCTCATATATTTATTAGGTAAAGGAGTTAAGCTTGATTATCAAAGAGCAATAAAATGGTTTACAAAAGCCGCTGAACAGGGAAATATCACCGCGCAATTCAATCTTGGCGTTATGTATCTAAATGGGATTGGCATTAAAACAGATTATCAAAAAGCAGTAGAATGGTTCACCAATGCCGCTGAACAGGGAGATAACGCCGCGCAATACAATCTTAGCCTTATATATGATACTGGATATGGGGTTCAAAAAGGTGATCAAAAAGCCTTAGAATGGAACACCAAGGCCGCTGAGCAGGGAGTTGCTAGAGGCAATACAATCTTGGTGTTGTGTATCTAAATGGATATGGAGTTCAAAAAGATTATCAAAAAGCAACAAAATGGTTCATCAAGGCTGCTGGACAGGGAGATGCAACTGCGCAATGCAGTCTTGGCTTTATGTATGTACGTGGGTATGGAGTTAAAAAAAGTTACCAAAAAGCAATAGAATGGTTCACCAAGGCTGCTGACCAGGGATATGCTAGAGCGCAATACAATCTTGGCGTTATGTATCTAAATGGGAATGGCGTTAAAAAAGATTATCAAAAAGCAGTAGAATGGTTTACCATGGCCGCCCATCAGGGAGATGCGGCCGCAGAAAATAATCTTGCTCTATTGAATTCCTATGAACAAACGGGAAGATACCAATCTAAAAAAGGAGGACAGTCAAATATCAATCTTGACAAGCAAGTTCAAGCAGATGAATATTTTAATCGTAAGAGTACACAATCTGAATTATTAGATATTATTAAATCACTTCAAGATGTAAGAGAGTAATGCCTGACTAATGTGTACTAGTTAAGACTTGATCTAACAATAATCTCCGTTTTGACGTATTTCCCTGTCCGATTAGTTAAGCTTCTGATCTTTTCGTCACGGATTTTTTTGCCCTCGATCAAGGTCTGCATGGGTGTCCTGCCGCAACACAATTTCCCCTGATGAGTCCTTCTGTATTGTAATGCTCAAGCCAGGCATCCAGATCGCCTTGAAGCTCAACCAAAGAGTGATATAATTTACACCTGAACGCCACTTGGTAAAATTCATGCAGAATGGTCTTGTGGAAACGGTCGCAGATGACGTTTGTCTGGGGATGATGCGCCTTGGTTTTAGTATGCTCGATACCATTCACCCCAAGGTAACACTGATAATCGTGCGTTTCCAATTTTCCACAATATTCCGTTCCGCTATCTGTCAGGATTCGGATGATTCCTATATGCTGTGAGGCAAAGAAAGGCAAGACTCGGTCATTCAGGAGATCGACTCCGGTAATGGGTGTCTTTAGAGTTTTGCGGTCACCCATTAAGAGTAGGTATCAACGAAAGTTTGCTGATAGATCCGTCCTACGCCTTTGAGAGTGCCCACATAAAAGTGTCCAGGCTACCTAGATAGACGGGATGATGGCTCTCAATCTCACCATAAGCCACATCATCCTGCTTTTTATACCTGTGCTTCTGTCTGCACGACAGGCAGACATTTATTTATTCCAAAGCTGTCAGGCGCTGCTTCATTGAAGCAAGGTTATGGCGCAGCCAGATAGAGCGCACACCAGAAGGAGATACAAAAATACCTTGTTTGTGCAGTTCGTTACTGGCTCTTACTTGTCCATACGCGGGGAATGCACTGGCAAATCCTACAACAGCCAGTTCTGTAGTTTCTTCCACACGGTTTTTTAAATTCGGCTTTCTGCGACTGACCTCAAACCGAGCTTCAATCTCACCCGAGTCGTACGCGGCCTTAGCGGTAAAGGGTATACTTGGAAAAGCCCATGATACGGCAGGCATTGGAGATATTGCCAAGCTCGGCTGCAAGATTGAGAAGCCCGGTCTTGTGCTTGAGGACGCTTTTATTAAAACTTTCAATTGGGAACTCCTTGGGCATGATAGCCAGTTGATGGGTTGTTTGCACTTCCATCAAAACGGAGTTCCCTCTCCTTTTCAATGGCCTACTGTCAGATCAAGTCGAAACTAAGGCATCTGAGTTGAGGGTTGATATTTCTCTCGATATCTCATTGGGGTTCTCCAGCTTAAAGAACCGTGAGGTATATCCTCATTGTATCATGCCTCCATCTTTCAAGGCTGTCCCTGGCATCAGCCTGAGACAGAAAAACATTCTGATTCAGACATTAATCACGGAGTTTCCCATTAAAGCTTTTTATATGTCCATTATCAATTGGTTTCCCAGGGCGGGAAATTCCAGTTGCACTACGTGTTCATACGCCCAGGTATCCAAAGCTTTGCATGTAAATTCCCCCATTATCAACACGCAACAGTTTTGGCATTCTTCCCTTTAATTGCAGATCTTCCTGTGGGCGCACAATTCGTTGGTCTGGCAGAGAAAAATCAATTTCTATTGCAGGGGAGCTACGATCCCATAAATACATCATCGACAAAATCCGTATGCGTCTCACGTCCAAAAAGCTATCTGATATAAAATTCATGCTCCAAAGCTCATCACCATGAATGGGCTCTTGGAGCACCACACGCAGAAAGCTAGGCCGTTTCTTTATCACCTTTAAACGCAGGGACAACTTCTCTTCCAGGTAAATGCGTTCTGTACGTTTATGATTAACGACAAGCCCTTCACGCTTGAACAACATATACAAACATGGAGCGCCATATCTGCGGTGCTGTTCAGCCAGTTCACGCATACGCAAATGAAGCTTGGCATCCTTGTCTGTTTTAAGAGCATGCCTGATAGCACTACGGCTCACATCTGCAAGAGTATAGGCAAAGGCCGTGTATATCTTGCACATACAGTACGGCCTTCCTCCTGGCAGGCATTAGAAGTTTTTTGACAGCACATTCTTGAGTACAGATATATCCAGCGCCTGATTGGCAACAAGCTTTTTCAAGCGCGAATTTTCTTCTTCAAGCGGAGGCAAACGCTTTGCATCGGACACACTCATCTCGCCAAACTTGGTGCGCACTTATAAAAAGTGACATCAGAGATGCCATATTGACGGCATAAGTCCGCTACTCGTACCCCTGCCTCGACTTGTTTCAAAATGCCAATTATCTGCTCTTCGCTAAATCTGCTCCGTTTCATCTTGTGACTCCTAAATGTGGAGCACTAACTTTTCAATGGTATAGTTTTTGGAGTAGGGTCAAAATTACCATCAGCCCCCATAGGAGTTTTATTAGGTGAAGAGCTTGATGACCAAGTGGTCATGTCGTCACCCCTTAATCAAAATCGTCCTTTACCAAAATTTGATCGAATTGCATCACCCTGCTGTGTCCCCCATCCAGCACTATTACCGCCGTATCCACGCAAGAAGAATCTTCTGCAATCCGGCACATAGCTTCCGACAACGGCGTACAGTTCTGGATAGAGCAAAATATCAGGATTTAGCTCGAATTAAGTAGCGCACAGCCTTGTTTACAAGGCGAGTTTCGCTGACTCCGTAGTGATACAAATAATTCGGCCCATAGTAGCCACTCACCACCAATCTTTTGAATCCATTGCTTTGAGCTGATGCGGTTGCTTGATCTGCGGCCAGATTGTGCTCAGCGGCCGTGTCGCCAGTTGCATTATAGCTATTTACCAACCATGCAGTGCATCGCGCCTTAAAACGCAAGGGCTTTGCCAATCCCGAGGGCGAGTGGTTTAAGTGCAGCGCGGAAGATGTCCGCGCTGCCTGGCTGGCAGTAGTCAAAGGCATTGAAAACGAGGAAAACCGCGACCAGAATTTTGCCCTGCGCCCGGAGCAGGCCGCGGCTGTGGCCAAAACCAGAGCCTACTTTGAATCCTGTGTTAGCGCTAAGGAGCAAATACCCAAATTTCTCTGGAATGCCAAAATGCGCTTTGGCAAAACCTTTGCCACTTACCAGCTTGCCAGACAGATGAACATGAAGCGCGTGCTTATTCTCACATTCAAGCCGGCTGTGCAGTCTGCCTGGCGCGAGGATATTTGCCGCCATATCGATTTTGCAGGCTGGCAGTTTGTTTCGCGCCATTCCTCGGAGCAGCCCCTTGATGTGCAGTATGAACAAGCCAACAAGGATAAACCCCTAGTCTGCTTTGGCTCGTTTCAGGATTTTCTTGGTGTGAATGCCAGCGGCGGAATCAAGGCCAAGAATGAATGGGTGCATACGATCAACTGGGACATGGTGGTTTTTGATGAATACCACTTTGGCGCCTGGAAAGAGAATGCCAAAAAACTCTTTGAGGAGGAGGACGAGGAAGCCGAGCAGAACCTGACTGATGCTGCCAATGGCCTGGACGAATCCTGGCTGCCGATAACTGCGGATCGCTATCTTTTTCTTTCCGGCACGCCCTTTCGCGCCCTCAATTCCGGCGAGTTCATTGAGGAGCAGATTTTCAGCTGGACATATCAGGATGAACAGGCGGCAAAGGCAAGCTGGCAAGGTGCGGACAATCCATACTCCGCCCTGCCGCGCCTGGTGCTTTTAACTTACAAATTGCCCGAGAGCATCCGCCATATTGCCGAGGAGGGCGAGTTTAACGAATTTGACCTCAATGTGTTTTTCTCGGCCAAGGGCAAGGGCCGCAAGGCCAAATTTGTTTATGAGGATTATGTCCAGAAGTGGCTGGACTTGATCCGCGGCGCCTATTTGCCGACAAGCAAAGAGGATCTCAAGCTTGGCCGCGGGCGCCCAGCCATGCCCTTTGCCGACACGCGCCTGCTGCAAGCCCTTGCGCATACGCTCTGGTTTCTGCCCAATGTGGCAGCCTGCGAGGCTATGGGCAATCTGCTCAGACAGGCCCAGAACAGCTTTTTTCACGATTACAGGATCAATGTCTGCGCAGGCCCTGGCGCGGGAATCGGCCTTGCGGCGCTTTCGCCAGTTCAGGAGTCAATGGCTGAACCGCTCAAGAGCAAAAGCATCACCCTGACCTGCGGCAAGTTGAGCACCGGCGTTACGGTAAGGCCCTGGACTGGCGTGTTCATGCTTCGCAATCTTCAATCGCCGGAAACCTACTTTCAGACGGCGTTTCGCGTGCAATCGCCCTGGGAGATCACCATTGACGGCAATAAAAGGGAGATTTTGAAGCAGAATTGCTATGTTTTTGACTTTGCGCCCGAACGCGCCTTGAAACAGATTGCCGAATATTCCTGCGGGCTTTCTGTTGGCGAGAGTAACCCTGAAAAAAAAGTTGGCGAATTTGTAAGCTTTTTGCCCGTAATCGCCTATGACGGCTCAAGCATGCGCCAGATTGACGCCAAGGAAATTCTCGACTTTGCCTTATCCGGCACATCGGCCACTCTTCTTGCCAGACGCTGGGAATCGGCCCTGCTGGTCAATGTGGACAATGACACGCTAAGGCGCCTTCTGGCCAACAAGGAAGCCCTGGCCGCGCTGATGAAGATCGAGGGCTTCCGCAGCCTGAACGCCGACATTGAATTGATCATCAACAAGTCCGAAGCTGTGAAAAAGGCGCGTAAGGAAAACGACAATTTGCCTGCAAAGGAAAAGAACAAGCTTACGGACGAGGAAAAGGAATTCAAGTCCAAGCGCAGGGAAATTCAGGAAAAACTGATCAAATTTGCCACCAGAATCCCGGTTTTCATGTATTTGAGCGACTACCGCGAATATTCCCTTGAAGATGTGATAACCCGGCTTGAGCCAAAATTGTTCAAAAAAGTTACCGGCCTGGATGTGGGAGATTTTGAGCTTTTGCGCAGCATTGGCCTGTTTAACGCCGCGCTGATGAATGACGCTGTTTACAAGTTCAAGCGCTATGAGGATGCAAGCCTGAGCTATTCTGGCATTGAAAGCCGCCATGCCCGCGACAATAATGTCGGCCTCTATGATACAGTCCTGACCAGGGAGGAATACGCCAGCCTGGATAAGCGCCAGCAGCTCTCCCTATCTTAGGGCGATAAATTGCAGCATATTCCATGCTGGCCGTAGTCCAAGCCAGGGCGATTTTGCGCCAGTTCATCCGCCATAGGCTGAAAAGCAGAAAACCCGGCAAAGGCCGCCGGGTTTTCCTTGAAAAGCAGTGAGCGGGAAATTCTTAGCTATTCCACCGCAAGCTGGATGCGCTCAAAGCCGCTGACCGTGATTTTGTCGCCAAGGGCTTTTTCGGCCTCGCGGACAATATCGGCCACAGACTTTTTGTCATCGCGGATATAGGGCTGCTCCATAAGGCAGACTTCTTTCTGAAATTTCTTCACCGCGCCATCGGCAATCTTGTCCACAATATTGGCAGGCTTGCCCTCCTCAAGGGCCTTTTGGCGGTAGATTTCGCGCTCGCGCGCAATAGCGGCGGGGTCAAGGCTCTCGGCATCAAGGGCCATGGGGTTGGCTGCTGCCACCTGCATGGCCAGATTCTTGGCCAGCTCGGCCATCTCCGGCTTTTGGGCATTGGCCTGATTGGCGCAGTGCAAAAAGACCATGGTGCCAATCTTGCCATTGGCGTGAATGTACTGACCCACAACTTCGCTATCGCTGGCCTTGCTGTGGCGGGCAAATTTGCCAAGCTGCATATTTTCGCCAACAGCCGCAATAAGCTGGCGCAATTCATCGCCAATTATTCCGTCAAGAGCCGCCTGATCTTCGGGATTATGCTCAAGCACGCTTTGGGCCACGCGCTTGGCCAGGGCCTGGAACTGCTCGCCCCTGGCTACAAAGTCTGTCTCGCAAAGCAGGGCCGACATGGCAACTGTGCGCCCATCCGGGCTAAGCATTGCGCAAACCAAGCCTTCGCTGGTGGCCCGGCCTGATTTTTTGGCGGCCTTGGCAATGCCTTTCTGGCGAAGCCAGTCCACAGCCTTTTCCATATCGCCGTCAACTTCCACAAGGGCCTTTTTGCAATCCATCATCCCTGCGCCGGTTTTTTCGCGCAGTTCCTTGACCATCTGGGCGCTGATCGCCATCGTCAAACTCCTTGAAAAAAAACTTGTTCGCGATGATCCTAGAGGGCTTCATCAATTTCTGCGGCAACTGCATCGGCAAGGGCTTTTTCCTCAATTACCGATTCTGCCGCATTGGCCACTGCCTGCACAAGGGCTGCATCCTCAAGCACTTCCTCCGCCGCGCTTACGCGCTGGCCGTCCTTGAGCATTGCCTCGCCTTCCATGCAGGCTTCGCCAAAGGCGGTGACAAAGAGCTTGATGGCGCGAATGGCATCGTCATTGCCAGGGATGATGAAATCAATATTGTCGGGATCGCAGTTGGTATCGGTAACAGCCACAATGGGGATGCCCAATTTGCGGCACTCGCGCACAGCGATTTCCTCACGGTGGGGATCGATAATAAAGGCAAGCTGGGGCAGACGCTCCATGTTCTTGATTCCGCCAAGGGATTCCTCAAGCTTGTGCATTTCGCGTTCAAGGAGGAGGATTTCCTTTTTCTGGTAGCGGCTGATTGAGCCATCGGCAAACATTGATTCCAGTTTTTTCAGGCGCTCAATGCTTTTCTGGATGGTCACAAAATTGGTCAGGGTACCGCCCATCCAGCGGTTGGCAACATAGTACTGGTGCGAGCGCGTGGCCTCGCTGGCAATGGATTCCTGGGCCTGGCGCTTGGTGCCGATAAAAAGCACCTTGCCGCCCTTGGCTACGGTATCGACCATCTTGTCGTAGGCTTCGCGGAAAAGATTGACCGTCTGTTGCAAGTCAATGATATGGATGCCGTTGCGCGCTCCGTAAATAAAGGGGCGCATCTTGGGATTCCAGCGCCTGGTCTGGTGGCCGAAGTGTACTCCGGTCTCAAGCATCTGCTTCATGGTAACGTAAGCCATTTTTCCTCCAGGGTTGTTCCTCCATTCGGGCGCACCTAACCTGCCAACGGCCAAAGGCCGCACCCGCAGGATTCCCGAATGTGTGATTTGGGCTGAGCCTTATAGCCTGCTTTTGCAGATCTGGCAAGATGCTCATAGATGCCAAAAAAGCGGCCCTGCTTGCGCAAGGCCGCTTTGGCAATGTTTAATTTGCAGCTTCTAAAGCCCTGTTTTCAGCACAAGGTCTGTTATCCAGATCCACAGCGGGCAGAAGAAGATAAAGAGAATCACCGAGAGGGTCAGAGAGGATGTGCCCGTGGCCACATAGGTGTCATACTCGTCCGCAATGATAATGCCCGAGAAAGCCGGGGGCAGGGCGTTGGCCACAACGAGCATTTTCAGGTTCAGGGGATCCATCTGGCAGAGCATACCGACTATCAGGGTCAGGGCCGGCATGACGATTAGTTTTAGAATTGAGCCGAGAATGGCTTGCCAGTTGATGACCACCTTGATTGATGAAAGCGTGATGCCAGCCGAGAATACGGCCATTGAGGCATTGGCCTTGGCCATGAGGTCAAAGGAGGGGCTAGCCCAGGCTGGCCAGGGAATGCCCACTAGCACCCAGATTACGGCAGCGATTGGCGCCCAGGCCACTGGCTGGCAGAGGGCGTGAATTACCGGCTTCCACGCGCTCTCATGCTTATTTTTGGGGTTTTCTTCAGCCAGGGACTTGTTCAGGAGCGAAAGGCCCACCGGGATGCCAATGGCGTTGACCACAATGCCCACAATGGCCACAACCAGGGCCACAGCCGGATTTGCGCCAAAAATCGGCTCAAGCACGGCAAAACCCAGGAAGCCGATTGTCGGCGATCCGCTGATCAGGGCGCTGACTGCCGCATCCGCGCCCGTATTGCTTCTGAAGCAATACTTGTAAATGTAATAGACGCCCATAAAGCAGCCCATGATCACCACTGCCGAGACAATGGAGAGCTTAAGGTCTTTATAGAGCATCTCGCGGCTGGCCTGGGCAATGGAGACAAAGAGCGCCGCAGGCAGGGCGTAATCCAGGACTACCTTGTTGAACTTCTTGGCGTCCGCGCCGTCAAAAATGCCTTTTTTCCCTGAGATGTAGCCAACAAGCATGATGACCACGATGGGGACGATGGCAAACAGAATAATGTGTGAAATGCCCATTTTGTGTCCCTTTATAGGAACGCGCCCCGCCGCTTACAGCGGGGCGCGGATAAATTAGGCCAGGGGGTGTTGCAGGGCTTCGGGATTGAGGTAGGCGATATGCCCGGACTCTTTGCCCGAGTCTGCCGCAAGCTGAACGTGGATGAAGTTAGGCGCGCGCGAGGCAATGGCTTCGGTAAGCGCATTTTTGAGGTCATCAGGATTGGTCACATAATAGCTTTTTGCGCCAAAGGCTTCGCCAATTTTTTCGTAATGGGCGTCAATATCAAGGGTTGTGGGCGCGGGATCGCCGTTGTGCGCAAGGTTGACGCCAATGCCGTTATAAATGCCGCCGTTGTTGAATACCACAACTGTGCAAGGGAGCTTGAAGCGGCAGATTGTGGCAAAATCCATGCCCGAGAAGCCGAAAGCCGAGTCGCCCTCAATGGCTACCACGCTCTTGCCCGTGGCCATTGCAGCGCCGATGGTCGAACCCATGCCCATGCCCATGATTGCCCAGGTTGCGCAGTCAACGCGCTTGCGCGGCTCAAACATATCAATGCTGTCACGAGTGTCGTCCAGGGTATTGGCGCCCTCATTGACCAGGATAATGTCCGGGTGGCTTTCGAGAATGGGCTTGATTGCGGCAAGCGCTGTCCAGTGGGTCATGGGGCTGTCCTTGCTGTGCGAGGCAAGCCTGGCCGCAAATTTGGCATTCTTTTCCTTGGTCTCACTGGCCAGCTTGGCAGGCCAGGCCGGATCCATGGAAAGCTTGTAATTGGGCAGCTTTTCAAGCATGGCGCTGATGCTGGAATCAAGATCGCCGATAACGGGCGCGGCAATTGGCCGGTTACAGTCCATCTCGTCCGGGTCAATATCAAGCTGGATGAACTTGCCGTTGGGATTCCACCTGCCGTGGCCGCAGGAGAGCAGCCAGTTCAGGCGCGCGCCCACGAGCATGACCACATCGGCCTCTTCCATGATTGTGGAGCGGCAGGCAAGGGCGCTTTGGGGATGATTGTCCGGCAAAAGGCCCTTGGCCATGGACATGGGGAAGAAGGGGATGCCGGTTTTCTCAACCAGAGCCTTGATCTTGGTATCAATCTGCGCATAGCTTGCGCCCTTGCCAAAGAGGAAGGCCGGGCGCTTGGCCGAAGCCAGAAGCTTGAGGGCGCGATCCACGCTCTCGCCAGAGGGAACTTGCGCCGGGCAGGGATCAACCGGGTTGAAATACCAGGTTTCAGCTTCCTTGGCGTCAACAATCTCCCCAAGGCAGCTTTCAACCATATCCAGATAAACGCCGCCAGGACGACCGGAAACAGCGGCGCGGTAAGCGCGCGCTACCGCCGTGGGAATGTCCTTGGCCTTGTTGACCCTGAAGGCGGCCTTGACCAGCGGTTTGGCCACATTGAGCTGATCGAGGTTCTCATAGCCTCCCTGACCGAGGTCAATATGCTCACGAGAGCTTGAGCCGGAAATCTGGATCATCGGATAGCAGTTGACCGTGGCGTTAACCGTAGCTGTAAGGCCGTTGAGGAAACCAAGCGAACTCACGGTAAGCAGAAGGCCCGGAGTCTTGGTCAGATAGCCGTGGGTGGCCGCAGCCATGCCGGCCTGTTGCTCAAAGCGGAAGCCGACATATTTGATGCCTTGCTCCTGGCAGAGATAGGCAAGATCCGTAACAGGGATGCCGCAAAGTCCGTACATATGGGTTAGACCGACATTTTTAAGCGCTTTTGCCAATACATACATGCCGGTAATTTGCTCTGGGAAGTGGGGGGCGTTTCCGGCTGGGGCTTGCTGAGTAGTCATGGTTTTTTCTTTGGGCTGAGGTTTGGGGGTGGCCGGAGCAACGCTCCGGCCCGAAGCTTCCTTAAACCTGATTATGCTTACATTTTGCCGTCAGCCAAAGGCTCGGTGGTGCCGTTCTTGGCAAACTGGGCCTGCTGATCCTTGGTATAGCCAAGGCTCGTAAGGATTTCCTCGTTATTGCCGCCAAGGGTCGGGCAGGGTCCGTAAGTGGGCTGGTAGTTGCTCATGGTAAAGGGCACGCCCACGGTAACAAAGGTACCCACCTTGCCTCCATAGCCTGGCTGGTTGATCCGAACCAGGGTGTTGCCGTCATAGAGCGACTCGTCAGTCATAATTTCCTTGGTGGAGAGCACCGGAGCCACTGGCACACCAAACTTGGCCAGATGATCGGTAATTTCATACTTGCTGCGCGTGGCCGCCCACTCGCCAATGCGCTTGTAGATGGCGTTCTTGTGCTTGTCGCGTGCGTCAGCAGTGTTGAAATCTTGGTTGGTCAGCCAATCTGTAAAGCCCATGCCCTCGCAGAATTTCTCAAAGCTCTTGCCATCGCGCTGGATGATGATATAGACGCAGTCATTGGCGTCAGTTGCAAAGTTCTTGCACTTGTAAGTCCAGCCAAGCACACCCGAGCCTTCCTGGTTGCCGGAGCGCGGCACATAGTCGCCGAATTTTTCATCGGGATACTGCGGGAACTGGGTAAGATAGCCAATGCGATCCAGAGTAAGCTGGTCGCGTGTCTTGATCCGGCAGAGGTTCAAGCTGGCATTGTGCATGGACTGATAGACAAACACGCCCTCGCCGGTGTGCTGGCGCTGCACAAGCGCCGCCAGAAGGCCAATGGCAAGGTGCATGCCGGTATTGGAGTCGCCCAAAGCCGCGCCGGACTGGGTTGGGATATTGTCTGGCCCGTTCCACCAGCCGGTGGTCGAGGCCGCGCCGCTGGTTACCTGGGCAACAGGCTCATAGGCCTTTAAGTGCGCATACTTGGAGGCAAGCGGGAAGCCCTTGAGAGAGCCATAGATGCAGCGCGGGTTGAGCTTGTGAACAACTTCCCAGGAGAAGCCAAGCTTGTCCATGGCCCCTGGATGCAGGTTTTCCACAAAAATGTCGCAGTCCTTGATCAGCTTGGTCAGAATTTCCTTGCCGTCAGGAGTTTTGGCGTCCAGGGAAAGAGATTTTTTGTTGGAGTTGAGCTGCAGGAAATAGTAGCTCGGACAATCGGGATCAAACTGAAGTTCCTTACGTGTGGCGTCACCGTGACCGGGACGCTCAATCTTTATAACATCAGCGCCAAGCCAGGCAAGAAGCTGGGTGCAGGATGGGCCGGACTGAACGGCTGTAAAATCGACAATCTTGATTCCTTGTAGGGGGGCTGTGTTCGTGGACATATATGCTTTCCTCCATAGGATTGTTGAAAGCATCTTTATGCCCGAATTAGAGTCCGTCAAGCGAATTTTTGGCAAAAAAAGAAGAAAGTGGCTTAAATGAAAATTAAGCTACTGAAATTATTGGAGAAATTTTTTTCAATAGAAACAAACTTAGAGAACGTGAAAAACTGTTTTTTTCACATCCCCAGCATGGACGTTAAGCGCTCTTTGCTCATGCAGGATTTCGCTTTTCTGGCAACTTGCGCCTGAACCCTTGTCCCCCAAGGTCAAAACGCCAACACTGCCGCTATTGTCTTGATGCGTAATTTAAGCGTGTCTTGGCCTTTTGTCAAGCATCAGGCAATAAATTTAGTGCTGTACGGCAAAAATATTCCGATAGAGAAGCTTTGCGCGATCTTCTTTCACTTCCACAATTACCTGGGCATTGACCAGGCTAAAGCGCGAATCCACTACCGCAATCATCACAGTGCGCTTGAAGCGGTTGATCCGAAAATTGCCCACGTCTGCCGGGCTGAAATTGAGGGGGACTTTCTGGCCCTCGGCAGTAACCAGAAAGGCGCTTACCGTGCCTGCAAGAAGCTCCTGCTTTTCCGGGTTGCGCAAATCCAGTGCCAGGCGCAGGGAATGGCCGCGCAAGGCTCTCACTTCCACATTGTCCACAATTACCCGGCCTGTATCCAGGGAGGGGAAGTCCTCATGTCCAGGCCCATCGCTTACCATGGCAGACTCCGCACTGGCCTTGGGAGTCTCTGGCGGATTTTCCCTGGCTTCTGAAAGCTTTTCCTGCCCTTTTTCCAGCCCTTGCTCATCAGGGGCTTCAGCGTGCGCAAGCTTGCGCAGAATCAGCTCCCGCGCAGGCACGCTACTTTCCTTGAGCAGGGCTTCAAGGTGTTCAAGGCGCTCGGCCCGGGCCTGAAAAAGCTGGCGTTCGTTTTCAAAGCGTTGCAGGTTTTCGCCCAAGGCGGCATTTTGCTCAAAGAGTAGCCAGGCTTCAAAGCAAAGCAGGGCGCAGAAAAAAGGCATGAAGGCAAAAAAGCCCACCAGGAAGAAAAAGCGCCAGCGCGGCAGCCGGAAGCTGCGCCGCGGGCCTTTGTCGCGCATCAGGATGATGCTGATGTGTTCCGAATAGCCCACAATACTAGGGCAGGACGACCCGCGCCCTTGGCGCTTGCCGTGAGGGGTTTTGCCGTTCTAGCAAGGGCTCTGGCTGCTCCTCTTGCAAAGCAGGCGCGGGGCTTGCCTGCTGGCCAGGGCTTTGCCGCAAATCTGCCCAGTCCTCGCGCTGGATGCGCCATTTCTGGCCGTCAAAACGCAGTAGCAGGGTCTTTATGCCCTTGTCTCCGCGCCCGGTATTGTCCTCATAGGTCTGGGCCATATCAGCGCGGATACCGCGCTTGTCCATGGCCAGGCGCAAGCCGGAAAGCTGCACCTGAGCAGGTTTGGCCTTGGCCCAGAGAACAATTTTCTGGCGGCGGATATTCTCCGCGCCATAGCGGCCTTGCTGCACCGCATCAGGAGCGTAAAAAGCCATATAGGCATCAATATCCCCGGCTTGCCAGGCTTTGCGCCAGGCTTCGAGCAGCGGGCCAATGACCCCGCTGACATCTTCAAGATAATTTGCTGCAAGGCCCGTTTCCCCTGGCTTGAAGTCTGCGCCAACCAGACGCCACTTGCCGTCAGCGCCTTCCTGCCACCAGAGGCTGCGCTCCCCCTGCATGTGGCCGTCAGGGCCAAGGAGCATTTCTTCCTGGCGGCTTTGGGCTATGCTGCCATTGATGCTGATTTGCGCTGGCCGTTGATAAAGCTTGCGCCAGGGCTGGGCAAATTCGCGCTCAAGGTCGCGCATGGCCGAATTGAAGGAACGCCCTCGCGGCACGCCAAGGGCGTAGGGCAGGCGGTTATAGACATCGGCAGCGTATAGGGCGCGAATTTCAGCCGAGGCTTGTTCACGGGCGCTGTTCCAGGCTTTGAGGGCATGCTCAAGTGCCTTTTTGCGCCTGCTTTCCCGCTCCTCATCTTCCTGATTGCCTTGCGCCCGGATTTTTTGAAAAGCTTCCCGCTCATTGCGGGTGTTATTCTCCTCTCTTTGGTCAGGGGCTTGCTCCCGGGCCTGCGCTGCTGCTTCCGGCGCTGGTGGGCGCACAGTTTTGGAAGGATCTTGCGCCTTATCTTGGGCTTGCGTTTTTTCGTCCTCACCATTTTGGGCCTGATCCATCTTCCGTCCGTTCCCCCAGGTAATCTCAGCCGGTGGAGGCCCTTGCGGGCGTTTGGAAACCAGAGGCTCGCTCAAGGCCACAAGCTTGGCCTGGGTAGCCTTGGCTGCTTTTTCGATCTTTGTCTCTAAAGTTTCGGGCGAAGAAAGCGCGGCAGGGACTTCCAGGGCGCCTTCGGGCAGATCCAGGCGCGGCGGAAGCGGCGCCTCGGCGCTTGCGTCACTGGCGCTAAGCCTGGGCGCTTCGGCTACCAGACGGCCCTGCTGGAAGTCGGCCCTCATTCCGAGATCTCGCGGTGACCACTCCATGCCCACAATCCGAAATTCGCCATCCTGGCCCTTTTGCCAGTAAAGCCTGCGCACACCCTCTGTGGAGAGATTAGACGCGGTGTAGAATTGTTCGGACCAGGTTACCCAATAGCCCGGACCCTCCAGGGCGTGGATCTCGCGGTTATAGATTTTGATAAAGGAGAGAATCTTGAACAGGCGCTCCTTGTTCTGGCGAAAAGCGGAAAAATTCTCTGTTGCCCTAGAATATGCGTCAGGATCATAGTAATCGAACATTTTGGCCGAACGCGCTGCCCAAGATTTGCTCCATTCGCGCATCAGCCCGCGCAATTTTTTGGCCGTGCCATTGTCGGGCTTGGGCACATCCCGTGGCTCAAGCTCCTCCGCGAGAACAACAGCAGTTCCAGGCACAAGGCTTGGGCCAACTTCGGCAATATCGTTCAGGCCAATGGCTATGCAGCCCCGCGTGGGCGTTAGCTCAAAGCCCTTGCTGTGAATCCAGATTCCGTGCCCGGTCTTGCCGCGCAAGCGGTCCACCGGGTTCGGATAGTTCAGGGTATAGGCTATACCGCCGTATTCCCTGAAATCCAGGCCATTGGCGATTTTATACTCGACAAAATAAATCCCCTCAGGGGTGCGCAAGTCGTTGATCTGCTGCTTGTCGCCAGCCAGTTGCCCAGTGACGCAGGGATAGGAAAACTTGAGCCGCATTGGGCTTTTGCGTTCAAAAAAATGAAAAGTGGCGTGCTTTTTGTCCACGCCAACAAGTCTGGAGGGCAGGCCCTCGTCATAAAGGCTGGCCTGCCAGTTGTCAGAGTATGCCCGCTGGCTGATGCCAGTCAGCATAAGCAGGCAAAGCGCCAGAATGCGGACGAATTTAGCGCCCAAGGTCAAGCAGCTCCTTGCGGGTAAAGAGTGCCAGAAGATTGTAGCCAGCTTCGCAAAGGGCTTCGCGGCCGCCTTCTTCGCGGTCAAGAATGGCGCAGACTGCGGCAATCTCAAGCCCGGTTGCGCGTACGCGCTCGCAGGCAGTGAGCAGGGATGCCCCGCTCGTGACCACATCCTCGAGCATGGCCACATTGTCTTTGGGCGCAAAGTTGCCCAGGCCCTCTACGAACTGGTTTGTGCCGTGGCCCTTGGGGGCTTTGCGCACAAGCAGACCATGCAATGGCCGCCCCCGCTCATGGGAAATAACTGTTGTGGCCGAGACCAGGGGGTCAGCCCCAAGGCTCATCCCGCCAACACCTGTGATGGCCAGATCCATGAGCAAATCGTTAAACAGTGAGCCAATGAGCCAGGAGCCTTCGGCAGAGAGTGCCGTAACCCGGCAGTCGAAATAATAGTCGCTACGCCTGCCCGAGGAAAGGACAAAATCGCCCTCGCGATAGGATTTTTCAAGGAGCAGCCGCGCCAGGCGCTTTTTTTGATCTTGAAATTCCTGCCCAGGCATACGCTAACTCCTTACAGGTCTCCGCCCGCGCCAAAGATGCGGGCAAAGATTTTATCCTCATGCTGGAGATCCCAGGCCGGGTCAAAAAGCTCCCCAAGGGTTTTATCGCCAAGGGCCTTAAGCATGGCGGGATCAGCCAGAACTAGATCCGGGAATGGTTTCTGCATCTCCCAGCTTTGCATGGCCAGACGCTGCACCGCCTCATAAGCTTCCTGCCTGGGCATACCCGAGTCAAGCAAGCCTGCCAGCACCCTTTGCGAAAAATGAAGCCCAAAGCTCAAGTCCATATTTCTGTCCATGGCCTTGCCGGAAACCTTGAGCCCGGAAAGCAGGCGCGTCATCCGCGCAAGGGCATAATCCACCAGAATACAGGAGTCGGGCATAATCACCCGCTCCACCGAGGAATGGCTGATGTCGCGCTCGTGCCAGAGTGCCTGATCTTCCATGGCCGCAAGGGCATTGCCCCTGAGCAGGCGCGAGATGCCGCAGAGGTTTTCTGCAGAAATGGGGTTTTTCTTGTGCGGCATGGCCGATGAGCCTTTCTGGCCCTTGGCAAAGCCTTCCTCGACTTCGCCAAGCTCTGTGCGCTGCAAGTGCCTGAGTTCCACAGCCAGGCGCTCAATGCCGCCGCCGAGAATGGCCAGAGTGCAGAAAAAGGCTGCATAGCGGTCACGCTGGACAATCTGCGTGGAGTGGGGATCAACCCTAAGCCCGAGCCTGGCTAGGGCATTCTGCTCAAGCTCCGGGGAGAGCAGGGAGTATGTGCCTACCGCGCCGGAAATTTTGCCAACTCTGAGATCTTCGAGGGCAGTAGCCAAACGCCGCTTGTGCCTTGCAAACTCGGCATAGAAACCGGCCATTTTCAGGCCGAAGCTTGTTGGCTCGGCATGGATGCCATGGGTGCGGCCCATGCAGAGCAAGCCCTTGTGGGCATGGGCCAGAGCTTTAAGCTTCTCAAGCAGGCTGGCAAGATCAGCCAGAAGCAGGGCGCCGGCCTCTTTAAGCAACAGGGCATTGGCTGTATCGACAATATCCGAGGAAGTGCAGCCAAGGTGGATAAAGCGCGCCGCATCGCCGACACATTCTTCCAGAGAGCTTAAAAAGGCGATTACATCATGGCGGGTTTTTTCTTCAAGCTCAAGGATTCGTGTTGCGTCTATCCTCGCTTTGGCGCGGATTTCCGCCACTGCCTCCCTGGGAATACGGCCAAGATCTGCCCAGGCTTCGCAGATCGCCAACTCAACTTCAAGCCATGCCTGGTAGCGGTTCTCAAGCGTCCAAATCCGGCCCATTTCCGGGCGTGTATAGCGGTCGATCATAGCCTTGGCATACTTTGCTTAATATTTTTTTCAGGAGGTCTCTGCGCCTGCCTTTGGACTGGGCTTGGCATCTGTTGCAGGCTTGGCCTTTGCCGCAGAGGCTGTGTCCTTGCTTTCCGTCTTGTCGGCCTTGGTTTCAGCCTTGGCCTCAGATTTGGCCTCAGATTTGGCAAGTGCCTTTTCGCCCTGGGTTGCCGGAGTTATCGGCTCAGCCTTGGCTGGAGGCTCAGCCCCAGAGCCGCCATCTTCAGTGATGCCCTTGCGGTAGCCGTAATCGCTCACATACCAGCCATCACCCTTGAGGACAAAAGATGTGCGCGACATGATTCGCGGCGCGGGTGTGCCGCAATTTGGGCAAGCCTCTTCCTTGTGCGCGTCTGAAGCCTTGGCCCATTCTTCAAAAACACGTCCGCACTTGGGGCATTGATATTCGTATATTGGCATTTTGCGTTCCTTTAAGGCCCAGTTTGGCAAAGCCAAAAGGCGTGGCCTTGTTAAAGGCCCGCCGTCAATGGCTTTACGCTCAAAAGCCAAGAGCAAAGATGTAAAATGAACGCTGGCTGCTTAGGCCGTAAGACCGCTGCGTGCTTCGCGGAAGCGCAGTTTCATGCGCTCGGCGCGGCGTTTGCGGCGGCGGTCAAGTTCCTTGCGGCGCTCAACTTTTTTGTGAGCCATCTATTCCTCCTAAAAATTCAGAAAGCCAATATATGCCCAAAAAGGCAAAAAGTCCAGTGCAGGCGCAAAATCAGCTAGCCAAGGGCCTTATATACTGCGCAAACGTCTTCCGCGCCAAGGCCAGCCTCATGGGCATTGTCAAGGCAGTCCAGGGCCTTTTCCATCAGCGCAGGCTCAAAGCCCCAATTTTTGGACATGGCGCAGCCAAGGCGCAGATCCTTGGCCGCCATATCTACGCTGAAGCGCTGGCTATAATCGCCATCTGCAATCCAGGGGCCGCGTACATCTAGCTGAAAACTGCATGCGCCTGTATCTTCAAGCAGTTTAAGCAAAAGATGCAGATCCATGCCCGCGCTTTTGCCAATTTTCAACCCCTCGGCCAGAACAACGAGATTGCTCATGCCAATCATGTTGCTGAGCAATTTAACTGCACAGGAGGCTTCGATGCTGCCCACATTGGTGGGCTTGCCGATCTTTTCCAAGAGCGGGAAAAGCTTTTCAACTGCCTTGGCCTCGCCGCCAACAAAAAGCGGCTCCTGCTTTTGCCAGGCCATCTGCGGGGTTTTGCCCACTGTACACTGGATATAGCTTAGACCTTTGTCCTGCGCAGCATTGGACAGGTCGCTTGCTGTTTCAGGATCAATGGTGCTGAATTCAAGATGAATGAGGCCAGGCTTCAACAATACATAGAGACCATCCGGCCCAAGCAGCACTGAGCGCAGATGCTCAGGCAGAGGCAGACAGGTGCAAATAACATCGCAATCCGTCAATGCCTTGAGACTGGGCGCGACAGTAGCGCCTGCTTCTGCGAACTTGGCGCATCTCTCTGCCAGGAGATCGTAAACTGTAAGGCTTTCGCCTGCTTCAAGAATATTATTGGCTAAAGGAGCGCCCATATTGCCTAGGCCAAGAAATGAAAATTTCATCTTTCCTCCAAAAGCGAAAAAAGGATTCAAGGACTTAGAGCAACGGGAAGGAAAATTCATCTTCCAGTTTTTTGAGCGTGTCTTTCAAAAATGTACGCTGTGATTCAGCCAGCGGCAAAAACGGCCGTCTGAAACCGCACTGGATAATGCCGCGCATCCGCACGATTTCAATTCGCGTTGACATAAAGGGCATGTTTTGCAGCAAGAGGCGCATCCGTGCAGAGAGGAACTGCAACTTGCGCGCCTTTTCCAGGTCGCCCTTGCGGTAAGCCTGGAAGAGGCTGGCCATCAGTTCGGGATTGTGTGAGGCCATGGCACAGATGCCGCCTTTGCCGCCAGCCTGGATGCTGGCGATAACCATGGCGTCACTGCCCATATAATTGCCAAAATCAACTCCCATCACATCGCAGTAATCCACAAAGCGCGGGAAGCTCTGGGTTGTATCCTTTATTCCTGCAAGATTGGGGATGCGTGCGGTCAGTTCTTTCAGTTGTGTTGGCGTAATATCAGAATTGGTGAAAGAAGGAATATTATAAATATAAAAAGGAAGCTCAGGATTTACTGCGGCAAGCCTTTCAAAATATGCTGAGATACATTCGGGGCTGTAGCGATAATAATAGGGCGGCACAGCCGCAAAACCATCCGCGCCAGCGGCTGCTGCATGGGCCGCGAGATCAAGGGCCTCATTTTCCGTATCTGAGCCAATGTGAATAACTACGGGCACGCGCCCTGAAGCGGCCTTGATGAAGCCCTCGGCCAGTTGTTTGCGCTCTTCCGCGCTAAATACAGTGAAGCCCCCTGTTGAGCCTATAGCAAATATGGCTTCTGAGCCAGAGGCGATCAGCCAGTCCACATAGCTTTTCAACATGCCGCCATCATAGCGTCCAGTTTCATCCACAGGTGAGAGGGCGGCTACGATCATGCCCTCCATTATCCGGCCTTTCATCTCGATCCTCCCTGATTTGTCTATTTTTGGGCTGCCTGTGGCTGATCTTCCGGGTTAAGCCGTTTCCGCAAAGGGCAGGTTGCAAGATCGCGCAAGGCGCTTCTCGATAATTGGTGATCCGTTAAGTAACCCGTAAAGTCCTTGCGCCAAGGCCCAGCAGCAAGCTGCGCTTGGGCTGAACAAGAGAGCGCCTTGCCGCTGGCTATGAAATTTGCCTTTATCCTGCATATTCCCCGCCTTTATGGCTGATAACCAAGGCTTGCCGAAAGAGCGCTGCCTGCCTTGCGCAATTCCCTGAGGAGCATTTCGCGTGTTTCGCCTGTAATTTCAGCGGCCATTCCTGAAACACTGATCGCGGCAACTACCTTTTTTGTCACATCGCGTACAGGCACTCCGAGGCAATGGACGCCGATGCGGTTTTCCTCACGTTCCTCAGCCCAGCCGCGCTCACGTGTCCGAGCAAGGATGTCCAGATATGCCTGATGATCAGTCACGGTGTGCGGCGTGTATGCCTGCAAGGGGTAAATCCGCAGAAGGCGCTCAATCTCCTCTGGCGACTCCCAGGCTATGAGGCAACGCCCAAGGGAGGTGGCATGCATGTTCAGCGTCTTGCCAATCCAGGAATGAACTACTGATGAACCTTCATAAAGGATTTTGGCCGCATAGACAGCCGTATCGTCCTGCCTTACGGCAAGGTGGCAGGTCTGGCGCGTGGAGCGCATAAGCTCATGCAGATAAGGCAGGGCTTCATTGCGAATATCCGTATCCAGAAGCACACTGTTGGCGATCTCGCAAAATTTCAGGCCAAGGCGGTAGGCGCCGTTCTCGTCCATGCGTGCATAACCGCGCCTGCAAAGCACTTTAAGGATCTGGAAAACTGAAGTTTTGGGAAAGGCCAGATCGCGGCAGATGCGCGAAAGAGTGCATGCCGGATTCTTTTGCAAATATTCAAAGATGCTGATGGCCTTGTCCAGTGCGGGCACGAGGCTGAGTTTTTCTTTCAGTTCATTTTCCGGCAAGGGAAAGTCCTCAAAGATTTTGTTCTGTATGTAGAAAGTTGTTTAATATATAGAACAATCATCTTCCTGGCAAGAAAATTCGCTCTGGTTGCGCAAAACAAAGCAATAAATTTGCGCCTAAGCGCATAAGCAAAAGGCCGTGAAGCTTAACTCCACGGCCTTTGTTTAGCTAATCGCTGTTTTGCTTACTTCTTTTCGCTCACAGGGCGGTAGTCCTGGCCAAACCAGACCTGCTGGGCTTCGGGAAGCGTGGGCAGGAGCTTGGTCCAGGGGTTCTTGTCAAGGAAGGCGCGATCCTGCTGAAGCTTGCGGCTCAGGGTGAGGATCGGCGGCACAAGCTCCTTGATGTCTGCGGTAAGGGTGGGCGCAATGCCGAAATTGGTAGCCTGCTCCGCAAGCTCCACGGCTTTCTGGCTGCACTCCATGGAGGTCATCAGGGTGTCCAGAGCCTTGGTTGGGTTATGGAAGCCAACGCTGTTCTCGGCAGAGACATAATCCCAGAACATCTGGCCCTTGCGGTTAATCTCGCGGGCCTCGGCCATGAGCTTGTCGTAATCCGCGGCCTTTGTTCCTGTATAGATGCTGGCGAGGCGAATGGCCTCATGGGCGCGCACAGAGGCTTCCTGGGCCTTGAGCAACTGTTTGAATGTGCGCTCCTGCACATAGATCACACGGCCCTTGAGATAGTCTGGCGTCTTGTCAAAGTGGCACTGGCGGCAGGCGCGCAGTTCCGGGTCTTTCAGGGGCGAGGTCATCCAATGGCTGGAGAACTTCTGGCCGCCCTGGCGCACATAGGGCATATGGCAGTCAGCGCAGGAAACGCCGGCCGAGCCGTGCGGGCCATCCACATAGGTTTCGTAATCAGGATGCTGCATCTTGATTATCGGGGTCTTGGAAACCGCGTGGACAAAGTCAACAAACTGGGTTTCCTTGCCCTGGGCGTCCTTCGGGCCGTGGCTCTTGTAATACTGGTACATGTCCTCCGGGCCGAAGCCGTTGGCCCAGGGGAAGACAGGCTTTTGCCATACGCCGTTGCCCTTGGCTGTGAAGTAGTATTCCACGTGGCACTGGGCACAGATCAGGCTGCGCTTTTCGTTGCGCGAAATCTTGCTCCAGTCGCGGTTCTGGCTTTTCAGATAGTCACTGAGCGGCACGGAATAGAGGCGCAGTTCCATGGTGGCCGGATCATGACAGGTGGCGCAGGAAATAGAGTTCTGGATTTCGTTGACCTTGTCCGGGGCGCGGAAGCTGTTCACGTCCATTGACCAGAACTTGTCGCCGTATTCCTTGAGCCAGATCATCATTTTCGGCGTCTTGCAGTTCCAGCAGGTGGCCGGCAGGCCGCCCTTTTCAGCATAGCGGTTGATGCGGTCAATGTTGACAAAGTCCTCAATGGCGCGGGTATGCCCCCTGGTCTCGTTGTATTCATACATGAAGGCATAGCCGAGCCAGAGATTTTTTAGATAGGGCTGGGCGTACTTGTAGCCCTTGGGCAGAGGGTCAACATTGTCATTCTTGTGATAGGGGATGGAGCCTTTATAGACTGTCATCCGCTTATCACGGTTGTTCCACATATACGTTTCGTACTGGTTGGGGAACTGCTCCTTGAAAGCGGAAAGGGTGATGTTCTCCGGGCTCAGGCCGGTTTTGTAAGTGGGCGCTTTAAGCTCGGTTGAAACATCCTGGCAACCGGCGATCAGGAGCGCGGCCAGGGCCAATGCTCCCAGTGAGAAGCCTCGCCTAATCATATCCTACCGTCCTTTGGCTAATGGGATTCAGACGCAAATGGGCCACACTCCTGTGGCAATCAGTGCAATAGGGCTTGACGAGCATACTCGCCACCTTGGCATTGACCGGCGCGTGGCAGGATATGCAGTTCTGGTTGATCACATCGCGCTGCTTGACGCTTGGCGGAATGGGCAGGCTCTTGCCCTGAATGTTGGCCACAACGTCCACAAAGCCTGCTTCGGCCTTGAAAGGAATTTTGGCTAGAAGCGCATGCGGTGCATGACATTCGTTACAGGACAGATTGGCATGCATGCTCATTTTCTGCGTAACCGCCGCCTCGCGCATCAGGTGGCAGGAAGCGCAGAACTGCCGCTGATCTGTGGCCGTCAGCGCCCAGGCCGATACGCCAAGGAGCGCCACGCCCAAAACCACGCCGCTGAGTAGCCATTTCCAAACTGGAGCCGCTGGCTTCTTGCCGGACCCAGTCCTGGCATCTTCCATTGTCTCCCCCCAGATTGAGGTTAAATGATTAGTTGTTTTCAGCCTAATCCCAGTGTATATTTTGAGCAAGAAAAATTTTGGCATTTTTATTTAATAGAATATTTTTTCACAAAAGAATTGTTCAAAAAGGCTTGGCTCTGGCTTAAGCGTCAGGCTTTAGAGCCAATGCAAGCCAAAGGAGCAGGATTATGGCTGAGCTTGTTTTTGTTGGAATGTGCGGAAGCCTCAGGCGCGCTTCGCGCAATATGGGCCTTTTGCGCAAGGCCAAGGAGATTATGCCGGAGGGTAGCCGCCTGGAAATTGCCGACATTTCGGACATTCCCTTTTATAATGAAGACATTGCAAAGCCCGAGGCGGTCAAGAAGCTTGTGGCCAAGGTTGAGGCCGCAGACGGCCTGCTTCTGGCTTCGCCCGAGTATAATTACTCCCTGGCGCCGGCCCTGAAAAACGCCCTGGACTGGCTTTCGCGCGAGCCTAATCTCAAGCCTTTTTACGGCAAGCCCGGCGCTGTGCTTGGCGCGGCAGGCGGCATGGGCAGCATGCGTAGCCAGAATCATCTGCGCCAGGTCTGCGTCTATCTGAATCTTTTGCTCATAGACAAGCCCGAATTTTTCTCCAACGCCTTTTCTCCGGCCTTCAACAAGGACGGGGATCTGGTTGACCCGGAGCTTACAAATAAACTGTCCGAGCTGCTCAAGGCCCTGGTGGAATGGGCTAAGCGGCTTAGCTGTTGCGCTGATCAAAAAAGCCGCTGATTTTGTCCGAAATAAGGAAGCTGGCCTTGGCAAAGCCATGCGCGGCAAGGGTATGTTCAAGCTTGGCGCGGCTATCCTCTGGCAGCCGCTCAAGCTGAAGTAGCGGCTCTGGCGCAAGACGCAGGCGAAAGTCGCCCAAATCAGCTCCAAGCCTGGAAAGAGCCGCCTCGCAATGGGCAATGCGCTGCAAAAGCGGGGCAGAGGGCGCAAGGCCGTAGGCCAGGCGCGTGAGCAAACAGGGCCTTGCCTTTTGCCAGGGGCGCTCAAGGCCGCTGGCCGCGGCGCTTGCGTGGATTTGCGCCTTGCCCATACCGGCCTGGGCCAAGGGCGAGCGCACGCCTGCTTCGGCTACGGCACAAAGCCCGGGGCGGTAAGCCGCAAGATCGTCCCGGTTTCCGCCATCGCAAAGGCAAAAATCGTCCCGGCCTCGCGCACTTAGGGCCTCTCTGGCTTTCTTAAGAAGCATCTGCTTGCAATAATAACAACGCTGGCGGCCATTTTGGGCGACTTCCGGGTGCGCCAGGGGGTCATGCTCAAGGATGAGCAGTTCAATCTTGCGTTTTCTGGCCCAGGCAATGGCTTCGGCGCTTTCTTCTTCTGGAATATGCGGCCCTCTGGCGTGCATGGCAATGACCTCACAAGCGAAAAGCTGCGCGGCATGGCAGAGAAAACGGCTGTCTAGGCCGCCGGAAAGGGCAACGGCCATTCGCGGCATCTTTCGGAGCAGATCGCGCAAAGCCCAAGGAAGCAGACTAGCGCCCACTGCTACCAGCTTTGGCGCACCTTTACGCCGTGTTCTGCCAGATAATCCTTGCACTGGCTGATGCTGTGCCAGCCATAGTGGACAATGGAGGCCACGAGAGCCGCTGATGCCCCGCCCTTACTCAAGGCATCAAAAAGGTGGCGCGGCTCGCCCGCGCCGCCAGAGGCGATTACCGGGATAGGCACAGCATCAACAATGGCCCGGGTAAGAGTGAGTTCATAGCCTTGGCAGGTGCCATCGGCGTCAATGGAATTGACGCAGAGTTCGCCTGCGCCCAGTTCAACGCAGCGCTTAGCCCAGGCCAGGGCATCAAGGCCCGTGCGCTTGCGCCCGCCGTGGACTACAATTTCATAGCCAGAGGGGATCTGGGCGCTTTTGCCAACGCCAAGCACATCCATGCCCACAACAATGGCCTGGGAGCCAAAGGCCGCCGCGCCCTCGGCGATAAGCTCCGGCCTGGCAACTGCCGCCGAGTTTACCGAGACTTTTTCAGCCCCGGCCAGAAGCACGGCACGCATGTCAGCCACGGTGGCAATGCCGCCGCCCACGCTGAAGGGAATAAAAATCTCCGCAGCCACGCGTTCCACCACATCCAGAAAAATACCGCGGCTCTCGGCGGAGGCAGTGATGTCATAAAAGACAATCTCGTCCGCTCCGGCTTCGTAGTAGCGCCTGGCGCTTTCCACCGGGTCGCCGATATCCTGGTTGCCCGCAAACTTGATGCCCTTGGTCAGGCGGCCTGCACGCACGTCAAGGCAGGGAATCAGGCGCTTAGAAAGCATGTTTGCGCTCCTGGCAATAGGCGTAAAAATTTTTCAGGATGCCAAGGCCCGGGACGCCGCTTTTTTCCGGGTGAAACTGCATGGCCCAAAGCCCCGGGCGGCCATAGACAGCGCAGAAATCAATGCCGTAATGCGCTGTTGCCAAAACCAGATCCGGCGAAGGCTGGACATAATAGCTGTGGACAAAATAGAACTCGGCATCTTTGTCAATCCCGGCAAATAATTGGCATTGGCGCTGATGTTTAAGGCTGTTCCAGCCAATATGCGGAATGGGGGCGCTTCGGCCATCCTCCTCGCACATTCCCTGGGGAAAACGGCGGCAGAGACCAGGCAGAACTGCCAGGGTTTTGACAGCATCCTCCTCACTTTTTTCAAGCAGGATCTGGCAGCCCAGGCAGATTCCAAGCAGAGGGTGTTCTTCCTGGACAAGTTTTTTGAGGACTAGATCCAGCCCGCTGGCTTTCAGGTTTTGCATGGCCTGCCCGGCTGCACCCACGCCAGGAAAAATGACACCCTGCGCATTCAAAAGCACGTCGGGGTCAGCGCTGATTGCGCAGGGAATATCAAGATGCTCCAGGGCGCGGCGCACGCTGGTCTGATTGCCCGCCTTGTAATCAATTATTGCCAGCATTGGGCTTCCTTTGCTTCAGGCCGAACAAGGCGCTCAACCTAGGGCATTTTGCCTTGGGAATAAAGCCTCTGGACACAAGGAACTTTGGCGCTGTGCTTCCAAATCTCCCTGATTTGCTTCATTTTCAGGCCCTGGCAATATTTTTGCAATCAGCAGGAAAACCCAAAGCGTTCCCAGGGCCAGGATGAGGCCCTGAAACAATGGAGATTGTCAATGAAGCCAGTCTTGTGGTTAGTGGGCCTTTCCGGCAGCGGCAAAAGCAGCCTTGCATCCCTTTTGCGCCTTTCCCTTGAAGCCAGGGGCATTGCCGTTGAGCATCTCGATGGCGCTATTTTGCGCAGGCAACTGGGCATTGAGGGCTTTGGCCGCGCACCCCGCCTGCGCCTTGGAGATGCCTTAAGGGAGGCGGCCATGCAGATTCAGGCCCAGGGCAAGGTCTGCATTGTTTCCTGGGCCACGCCCTTTGCCGGGATGCGCCGCAAAAACCGCCGCCAGATTCCGCTCTATCGTGAAATCTGGGTGCGTTGCAGCCTTGAAAGCCTGGTTGCGCGTGATCCCAAGGGGCTGTATGCGCTTGCCGAAGCCGGAAAACTCAGCCAGCTTTGTGGCGTGGACGAGTGCTTTGACGAGCCGCTTTTCTGTGATGCAATTATTGATACTGACCGGCTGAGCCTTGCGCAAAGCTATGAGGCCCTTTGCGCAGTAGCTGACGAAGCCCTGGAGAGCGCTGCGGATTGGGCTTGCGTCAAAAAGGAGCTTGCGCTTCCGCCAACGCTTTTGCCTCTGGAGCTTCCGATGCTGTGTGAGGCTCAAGCGCAGGGCTTATAGAATTTCCGCGCCTGTTTTTGTGATCAAAAGCGTGTATTCCAGGCGCACGCCGCCCCATTCAGGGTAATAAAGCCCTGGCTCAACAGTTACGGTCATGCCAGGGGCAAGTATGCCTTTGGCCCTGGGAGAGAGGCTTGGGGCTTCGTGCGTCTCAAGCCCTACCCCGTGCCCCAGTCCGTGGGTAAAATATTGCGCCTGACCGGCGCGGACAAAGACTTCGCGGGCTGCTGCATAGGCTTCGGCCAGGGGAAGCCCTGGTTTGATTATTGCGATGGCCGCTTCCTGGGCTTGGCGCACAAGCTCATAAGTTCTGGCAAATTGTGCGGAAGGCGTTTCGCCAGCCCAAAGAGTGCGCGTCTGGTCTGAACAATAGTCCTGCACGCGGCAGCCCACATCAATCAGCAAGGGCCTGCCTTTTTCAATGCGGTTTTGCCCTGGCACGGCATGGGGCAGGGCGGAATTTGGCCCAATGGCCGCAATATTGGCAAAAGCCAGGCCCTGGGCGCCATTTTCCCTGAAAAAGCGTTCAATCTGCCAGCTTAACTCAGTCTCGCTAAGGCCGTAAAATTCCCCTGCCTCAAGGCCCTCCCTGACCCAGGCCATTAGCTTGTGATTGAGCGCAAAGGATGCGCGCATGGCGGCAATTTCGTATTCATCCTTGATTTCGCGCAAACGCTCCACAATGCCCTCGGTGGAGACAAGAACCGGAATTTGCCGCAAGCACTCTCCAAGCTTGCGCCAGAAGGCAAGACTGAGCGCATTGGCTTCGATGCCGATACGCGCGCCATTTTGGCGCATGAGCCTGGCCAGATCCTCGGCCTGGGCCGCGCCGTAAATAAAGAGCCTTTCTTCTGGCCAGAGCCTCAAAGCCGCATCGCGGTAGCGGGAATCTGTTGCCAGCCAGTCGCTGCCATCGGCGCAGACCAAAAGTCGCCCGGCGCTCTCGTTGCACTGCGGGTCACTAAGCTCAAAGCCCGAGAGGTAAAAGCGGTTGGCCGCATGGCTTACCAGGATGGCGTCCAGGCCCTGGGAAGCGAGTTCACGGCGCAACCTCTCGCGGCGTTGCGCATAAATTTTTTGCCATTCCAGTGACAGGGCTTCGTTATTTTGCATAATGGCAAGCTTAACGTGCTTGAGCTTTTCTGAAAAGGGCAGCGGCAGGTTGACCCTGCCTTTGGGGCGCATTAAACTTGGTCAATGCACGCAAGCACTGAAGAGCTTACATTGCTCGATCTTGTGCCCTTTGGCCCGGCTGGCGCAAAAGGACGCTATTTTGCCATGCGCCTGAGCTGCCCGCGCAACGAGGGTTGGCAAGGCTGGCGGCCAGGGCAGTTCGTGATGCTCAGGCCAGAGTCTTTTGCCCAGGAACTAACCTGGGGGCGGCCTTTTGGGATCTGCCAGATTAATGAGCGCAATCTGGTCTGTTTTTTCCAGGTTTGCGGGCGGGGAACGGAACGCCTGAGCAGGCTCAGGCGCGGCGAGCTTGTGCGCGTCTGGGGACCTCTTGGCAATGGTTTTGCCATTGAGCCAAAAAAAGCAACTTTGCTTTTGGCCGGAGGCATGGGCATTGCGCCCTTTGTGGGCTATGTCCACCACCACCCGCATCCCTGGAATCTGACCATGCTCTTTGGCCACCGCGATCCCGTAAGCTGTTACCCGGTAGATAGCATCAATGAGCGTATTCCCCTTGATAGCCTGCGCGAGGATAAGCCCGGAGATCTGGACAATTTTATTTTTACCATTGAGGAGCGGATTCGCGAATATGCCGAACAGGATGGCCTGGTTCTGGCCTGCGGGCCGCTGCCCTTTTTGCGCACGGTAAAGCGCTTTGCCGCCGAGTTTGGGGCGCGGGCGCAGCTTTCGCTGGAAAACCGCATGGCTTGCGGCGTGGGCGCCTGCCTTGGCTGTGTTGCCAAGACCACTGAAGCCTGGCCAGTACCAGCCAGCCGCGGCGTCCGCGTTCAGGTTTGCACCCATGGCCCGGTGTTCTGGAGCGAGCAGATCGATCTCGACAGCAATTAAGGAATGTTCGCAAAATGGAATTAGGGCTGCTCCTCAAAGGTCAATGTCAGGATTTGAGCCTGAAAAATCCCGTACTCGTAGCCTCGGGCACTTTTGGCTATGGGCTGGAATTTATGCCCTACGGGCGGCTTGCCAGCCTTGGGGGCATTGTGGTCAAGGGCCTTTCCCTTGCGCCGCGCAAGGGCAATGCCTGTCCGCGCATTGCCGAGAGCGCAAGCGGGATGCTCAACGCCGTTGGCCTGCAAAATATTGGCGTGGAAGCTTTTTTGCGCGAAAAACTGCCCCTGCTTCGCCGCGAGCAGGCCCAGGTCATCGTCAATCTCTATGCCACAAGCAGCGGGGATTTTGCCGCCCTGGCCGAAAGGCTCAATGCTGAGCCTGGCATCGCCGCTTTGGAACTGAACATCTCCTGCCCCAATGTGCATGAGGGCGGCCTCTTGTTCGGGCAGGATCCGAGGCAGGCTGCGGCTGTAACAGCCGCAGTGCGCAAGGCCGCGCCAGACAAGCACCTGATTGTCAAGCTCACGCCCAATGTGACGGACATTGCCGAAATTGCGCGAAGTGTAGAGTCCGCTGGCGCGGACTCCATTTCCTGCATCAACACGGTTCTTGGCATGAGTGTGGATTTGCCTTCGCGCCGCCCGCGCCTGGCCAATGTGCTTGGCGGCCTTTCCGGCCCGGCAATCAAGCCCGTTGCCCTGCGCTGTGTTTGGCAGGTGGCGCGGGCCGTGCGCATCCCGGTGCTTGGAGTAGGGGGCATCCAGTCCGCTTTTGACGCTCTGGAATTCATTCTGGTCGGGGCCAGCGCAGTTCAGGTGGGCACGGCCAATTTTACGCGCCCGGATGCCGCCTTTGCTCTTGTTTCCGATCTTCCCGGCGCCTGCGAAAGCCTTGGAATCGGAAATTTTGAGGAATTTCGCGGCTCCCTTTTGCTTAACTGAAGGCTTAGGCAGATGGCCCTTGCAATCAAGGCTGTAAAGAGCGCGGCGGAGCTTGAGCAGTTCATCGATCTGCCCTTTGCGATCCATGCCGGAAATCCCCTCTGGGTTCCGCCGCTTAAAAAGCAGGAGCGGCAGTTATTAAGCCCTGGGGAGCATCCTTTCTGGCAAAGCGCGCGGCGCGAGCTTTATCTGGCCCTGCGCGGTGGGTGCGCTGTCGGGCGGATTGCAGCCATAGTTGACGAAAAATACAATGCCTACGCTGGTGAGGCTTGCGGGGCATTTGGCTTTTTTGAGTGCTATGACGATGCCGAAGCCGCGCACGCCCTGCTTGCCCAAAGCCAGACCTGGCTTGCCAGCCAGGGAATGGACTTTCTGCGCGGGCCACTCAACCCCTCAACCAACTACACCTGCGGGCTTTTGGTGCAGGGCTTTGAGCTTGCGCCAACCCTGATGATGCCCTGGAATCCCTCCTATTATCCGAGGCTTCTGGAAACATGGCCCTTGCGCAAGGAGCAGGATCTCTTTGCCTATCTCATTGAGCGCAAGCGCTTTGCGCTTTCAGACTGGCTTAGCCAGGAAGTTGACAGGCTAAAGGTCGAAAAGCGCTTTCAGTGCCGCTGCTCAAGCAAGGCCACGCTCAGGGCGGACATCCGCGCCATGCTTGAAATCTACCGTGAATCCTGGGCGGATAACTGGGGTTTTTCGCCGCTATCAGAGGCCGAGGCCGAACGCCATGTTGAAGAACTGCAAGCCATTCTCGACCCGGATTTCTTTGTACTCTTCTTTTTTAAGGGCGAGGCCGTTGCCGGCATGGTGGCGCTTCCGGACATGAATCCCCTGCTCAAGCGCCTGAACGGCAGGCTTGGCCTCCTAACGCCTTGGCACTGGTGGCAAAGTCGCAGGCAGATCCGCGCTGGCTGGCGGATCATGCTCTTTGGCATCCGCCAGCAATACCGCCTTTTTGGGCTGCCGCTCCTGCTTCTGGATTATCTCCTGGAAAAAGCGCGTGAGCGCAAGGATTTTCAGTGGGTGGAAGGCTCCTGGGTTTTGGAGGATAATGTAGCCGTGGACGATCTGATCGAGGATTTTGGCGGCGTTTTGAATAAGCGCTACCGCATCTACCGCCGCGAGCTTGCCCATGCCTGAGCATAAGGCTGAGAGCCGGAATCCCTTTGCCTTTCTCTGCGGCAAAAATGTGCTGGTCACCGGGGCAAGCGGCTTTCTGGGCCGTCATCTTCTGCCCAAGCTAATCCAGGCAGGGGCAAAGACAAGCTGCTTTTTGCGCCCGGCTTCCTCCCTGGATTTTTTGCCCCAGCCCTTGCGCAAGGAATTGCGCATTTTCAGGGGCGACTGCGCAAGCGGCCAGGGTCTTGAGGATGCCCTGTCTGGCCAGCAGATTCTGATCCATCTTGCGGCCTTGCTCTTTGGCCTTGGCTGGCAGGATTATCTCAGGGCCAATTCCGAGGCTGCCAGGCGGATTGTCAAAGCAAGCCCCGAGGGTCTTGAGCGCATTGTGCTGATCTCAAGCCTGGCTGCGGCTGGCCCTTGCGCCATTGCCCCCGGGCTGGACGAACAGGCCCTGCCCAGGCCCGTAAGCGCCTATGGCTGGTCCAAGCTGCTTACTGAGCAGATTTTTCAGGCGGCATACCAGGAGAGGCTGGTTATTTTAAGGCCGCCAATCATCTATGGCTCTGGCGACAGGGGCTTGCTTCCGCTCTTCAAAAGCGCGGCCAGGGGCATCGGCGTAAGCCCTGGCCTTGGCCGGAGCTTCCCGGTTTCCCTGATTCACGCCGCTGATGCAGCACAGGCCATTCTTCTGGCCGCAATGCCCAAGGCCCGCGGCATCTATCACCTTGATGACGGGGAGCCTAAGAGCATGAGCGCTTTTTGCAAGGCAGTGGGCCTGGCCCTGGGGCGCGAAAAGACCCTGGTGCTTGAGCTTCCCCTGCCGCTCATGGGCGCAAGCGCAGCGCTTTCCACGGCCTTTGCCGCTGGCCTTGGCCGCTTGCGGCAATTTTCTGGCGCAAGTATGCCCCGCCGCGCCCCAAACTGGAATCTGGACAAATACCGCGAGGCTTGTGCCCCTGGCTGGCTGGCCACTGCGGCGAAAATTCGCGCCGAACTGGGTTTTGCGCCGCAAGTGCGCCTGGCTTCGGGCCTGGCTGAGGCTGTTGCAGGCTACCGCCAGGAGGGCTGGCTGTGAAGATTGCCGTTCAGGAACTGAGCAAGGCTTTTGGCGGCCGCGATATTTTCAGCAATTTTTCCCTGGAAGTTGATTCCGGCGTGCGCCTTTGCGTATGCGGATCCAATGGCACGGGCAAATCCACCCTGCTTCAGATGCTGGCGGGCCTGGAACAGCCGGATGCCGGGCGGATCAGCCTGCCCAGGGGTTGCCGCCTTGGTTATGTGGAGCAGGAGCTTGATGAAGAGGCGCTGGACACGCCGCTTTTGAACTATGTGCTGGATGTACTCCATGACTGGAGCGATTTTTGGCTTGCCTGGGAGCAAAGCGCCCGCGCCAAGGACGAAAAAGCCCTGCAAGGGCTTATGCAGCGCCAGGTGGAGTTAGAAGCGGCTTACGGCTATAACCCCGAAACACGCGCCAAAACCGTGCTTTCCGGCCTTGGTTTTGCCGAAGCCAAGTGGGGGCGCACTTTGCGCGAGCTTTCCGGGGGCTGGCGTGAGCGGGCCAAGCTTGCGCGGGTGCTTACCGCTGGGGCCGATGTGCTGCTTCTCGATGAGCCGACAAACCATCTGGACATGGAAGCGGTAGAATGGCTGGAGTCCTTTTTGCTCGATTTTCCCGGGGCACTGGTTTTTGTGGCCCATGACCGCGTGTTCATGGACAAGATAGGCACGCATATCCTTTATCTGGGCCTTTCCAAGCCAATTTTTCGCAAATCCACCTACAGCCAGTTTTTGAGCTTGCAGGAGGAATACAATGCCCAGCGCGAGCGCGAGGCCAGGGCGCTTCAGGACGAACTGAACCGCAAGCTGGCCTTTGTGGAGCGTTTTCGCGCCAAGGCCAGCAAGGCGCGTCAGGCGGGATCGCGCCAGAAAATGGCTAAAAAGCTGGAAAAAGAGCTTGAGGACTACCGCCCGGAGCCAAAGCGCAAGGAACTGAATTTTAGCTGGCCGGAAGCGCCGCACTTTGAAAAACTGGTGCTTTCCGCGGCGGATCTGGCTTTCCGCTTCCCGGACAAAAAGAGCCTCTGGCCGCCCCTTTCTTTCAATATTTACCGCGGCGCACGCATTGCCCTGGTAGGGCATAACGGTAGCGGTAAATCCACGCTCCTGCGCCTTCTGGCCGGGCAGCTTGAGCGTGTTGGCGGAAGCATTTCCAGAGCTTCGCAGTTGCGCCTTGGCTATTATACCCAGCGCCAGATGGACAGCCTTAAAGGCGATGGCACTGTTTTGGCCGAGATTCGCCGCCTCTCTGACCCGCGCACCAGCGAAGAAGAACTGATGAGCGTGCTTGGGCTTTTTCTGCTTGGGCAGAACTTTTTTGAGCGCGAGGTAGCCTCGCTCTCCGGCGGCGAGAAAAGCCGCCTGCTCCTGGCCAGTCTTTTTCTCAAGCGCTGCAATTTTTTGCTTCTCGATGAGCCAACCAACCACCTTGACCTAGAAAGCCGCGAAGCCCTGGCCCGCGCCCTGCAAAACTACACAGGCACCCTGCTCATGGTTGCCCATGACCGCTGGCTTTTGAGCGAGCTTGGTGCGGAAGTCTGGGAGCTTACACCCTCCGGCCTTACAGTCCATGCCGATTTTGCGGCTTATGACGCCGCGCGCAAGGCGCGTGTGGCCGGAATTTCCGGCACAGCCCTCTTGCGCATTGGCGAGGATCAGGATAGAGCTCAGAAAGAATCCGAATCCGGCCTTTCCCGCGAGGAGCAAAAGCGCTTAAAACGCGCCCAGGCCGAGGCCCGCAATGCCTTGCATCGTGAACTCAAGCCCCTGCAGGAAAAATCGGCCAGGCTGGAAGCGGAGCTTGGGCGGATTATGGCCGAGCAGGGCGATGTGGAGGCCCTGCTTGCCGACCCGGAAGTTTATGCGGATCATGGCCGCTCCGGGGAGCTTCTCAAGCGTTTTCAGCTTCTCAAGGATCGGGGCGAAAAAATTTTTGAGGAAATGGCGCTTCTTGAGCAGGGCATGGCATCGCTAAGGGCCGCAAGGGAGCCGGAAAAGCAGGGGATAAGGCAATGATCGCCGAAGATATTGTCTGGAAGGAAGAATTCGGCATTGGCGTGGATTTTATCGACGAGGCCCATCAGGAGCTATTCAGAATGGTGCGGCGGATCTTTTTGATGAACGCCCGCGAGGACAAGCGCCAATGGGCCGCAGACGAGGGCCTGAAATACCTCAAAAATTATACCCTGCGCCATTTTGAGCAGGAAGAAGATTATATGCGCGAAATTGATTACCCCAAGTTGGCGCAGCATCAGGCCCAGCACAGCTTCATGCGCGACAGGGTCTTGCCCAAGCTTGAGCGGCACTTGACCATGAACAAGTATTCGCCCGAGTCCATGAGCAGGTTTTTGCAGATTCTAAGCCTCTGGCTGACGCGGCATATTTTGATTCACGACAAGGCCATAGCTGGCGAAGAACCCAAGCTCACCCCCGAGGAATTTTTCTTTCAGGAGTAGCCCCCTCCTCCCCAAGAATCCGCGCCAGGGCCGCATCGGCCAGAAGGGCGGCGGCCTGGCTTACACGCGGGGCCAGGGGCGGGGCTTGGCTCACATCTGTAACAAAATCGCCCACCAGGGTCAGCCGCCCCAGGCGGCGCATGCGCATCGGCTCTCCGCCCACTCCGGCCAGGCCGGAAGCCGCTACCACTTCACAGCCTGCAAGCAGGGCCGTTTCCACAAAGAGCTTCTTGCTTGGGGCGGCATCCAGCGCTTCAAGCCAGAATCCTGCCTCGGGCAGAATTTGCGCCAGGTTTGCCCCGCTGAGCATTTCGCAGCGCAAGTCGAGGCGGATCTGCGGATTTAGCTCCCTTAAGCTTTCGGCAAGGGCCAGAACCTTGGGCTGGCCAAGATGCCTTGGCCAGTAGTGCTGGCGGTTGAGGTTCGATGCATCCACGAGGTCATGATCGATCAGGATGAAATCTTCAATGCCGCTTCGCGCCAGGAGCATGGCGGCATTGGAGCCAAGACCGCCACAGCCGGCAATGCCGATTCTGGCCCTTCCAAGGCGCTCAAGAGCGCTTGCGCTGAAATGACTGCGCAAGCCCCTTTTCAGGGCGTCAGCTTGCGGCATCGGCAAGGGGCGGGGCTGGGTCTTCCCAGTCCTTGAGTATAGCCTGATAGCCCAGGCCGGCAAGATCGCTACTCATCTGCGCGAGGCTACGGCTATCATTGATCTCAAACTGCCCGGGATTATGCAAGTTTGCCGTGGCGCGGCCGCCAACTGCCGTGGAAACCCCGGCTGAAACGCGCGTTACTCCAAGGGGAATGAGATTGTTGCGCATCCAGGCGCTCTCGCGGCTAGAGCAGGTGATCCCGGCCTTGGGCAAAAAACAGCGCAGGGCGCAGACATAGAGCGCAAGCTCGCGGTCTGTAACGCCATGCTGCACAGTAAAACTGCCCTCGTGGGCGCAGATGCGCGGAATGGAAAGGCTGATCTCCACCCCTGGGAACTGGCGTTGCAGCCACCAGGCGTGCAGGCCAGTGGCAAAGGCATCCTGGGCAAAGTTTTCGAGGCCCAGGAGTGCGCCGAGGCCCAGGGAGCGTATTCCGGCCCTGGCGGCGCGTTCTGGCGCGGACAGGCGAAAGGAATAGTCGCGTTTTGGCCCGGCTGGATGCAGCCAGGCGTAGAGTTCGGGATTATAGGTCTCCTGAAACATGGTCATGGAATCTACGCCAGCTTCAATCAGAAAGGCGTATTCGGCCTCGCTTAAGGCATAGACCTCTATGCCTATGGAGGCAAAACGCCCTCTGATCCGCCGGACAATGCCTGCAAGATACTCTGGCGAGGAGAGATGCCGCGCATCGCCTGTGAGCAGGAGGATATGCTGGAAGCCCTGCCTGGCAATGGCCAGGGCTTCGGCCTCGGCCTCAGTTTCGTCCAGATGCCGCCTTTTTTGTTTGTTGCGGGCATTGAAGCCGCAATAGCGGCACTGGTTGGTGCAGACATCCGAGACATAAAGGGGCGTGAAGATGCTTACTTGTCGGCCAAAATGGCGCAGGCTAAGCTGATGCGCCCTCTGGGCTACTTCCTCAAGCAGTTCTTGTGCGGCGGGCGACAGCAGCACAAGAAAATCCTCGGGGCTAAGGATGCCATCAGCCGCTTTGCCTAGAACCTGGCGCACGGCCCTGCTGTCGGCTTTCTCAAGGTATGCGCTGCGCCTCTGCGCAGGCCAGGCTTGCAAAAAATTTTCAAAATTGCTCATGCGCCAGGCTCAGCTTGCGTTTGCAAAAAGCCAGTCAGCGGGGAGGAAGCCTTTGCGCCCCCGGCTTCGCCAAGGGTTTCTCCGGCGCGGGCAAGCCAGGCACTACGCCCGGCGCTGACAGCAAGGCCAAAGGCCCGGGCCATTTCGACCGGGTTTTCCGCTGAGGCAATGCCCGTGTTCACAAGGCAGGCCGCCGCGCCCATTTCCATGGCCTCACAAGCCTGGGAGGGCAGGCCAAGTCCCGCATCGACAATCACGGGTAGTTGCATCTCGTCAATGAGAATGGCAATCATTTCGCGGGTGCGCAGGCCGCGGTTGCTGCCAATGGGCGACCCAAGCGGCATGATCGCCGCCGCTCCGGCCGCGGCGCAGGCCCTGGCCACATAGAGGTCAGGATTGATGTAGGGCAAAACTGTAAAGCCGTCTTGGGCAAGGATCTCCGTGGCCTTTGCCGTTTCATAGCCATCGGGGAGCAAGTGGCGCGTATCGGAAATGACTTCAATCTTGATCCAGTCGCCACAGCCAGCGGCGCGGGCCAGTCGGGCCAGGCGCACGGCTTCTTGCGCTGTACGCGCCCCGGAAGTGTTCGGCAAAAGGCGCATCCCTTTTGGGATATGGCTTAAGATGCCCTGCTGGCCCTTATCTACACGGCGCATGGCCACGGTAATCACTTCTGCGCCGCTGGCCCTGGCTACTTCGGGAATAAGCCGGTCATCCCCATATTTGCCGCTTCCGATGAACAGGCGGCTTGCAAGCTCCACACTGCCAATTCTAAGTTTGTCCATTTTCGCTCCGATGGGCTAGCCCCCGCCAACAAAGCTCAGCAACTCAACATTGTCGCCCGGCGCAAGCTTCTGCGCGGCATAAGCGGCTTGGGGCAGAATCTGGCCGTTTAATTCCACAAGCACAAGCTCCGGGCTGAGATTGCGCTCCCGAAGCAGATTGAGAACAGTGGAAAAATCGCCAGATTCGCTTTGGCCGTTGATTACAAGCTGCATTGCATCTCCCTTATTCCAGACAAAAGCCCACCAGGGCGGGCTTGATTCGTGAAAAAACATCCCCAAAAAAAGGAAAGGGCTTGCGGAACTTGCGCTGGCTTGGCCGCAAAAAAATTAAAACCCAAGTGAGGCGATTGCAAGCACTTTTGCGCGATTGCCCAAGGCCGGGGCATTTACCTTGCGCCGCTATCGCGCTATAATTCCCTGTTGAGTATTAAGCATAACTCTAAACCAAACGGATCGAGCATGGGCATAATTCACCACCAGGGCGCGGAACGGGCGCTCAATCTGCAGGAGCCGGAGAAGCCCCAGCTTTACCGCGAGCTTTTTCCCTATAGCAGTATTTGCCGCACAAGCTTTGACGAGGTCTTGCTTGCGCCGCGCCCGGCGGAGCAGATGCGGATTACCGACACTACTTTTCGCGATGGCCAGCAGGCCAGGCCGCCCTATACTGTGCGCCAGGTGGCGAAAATGTTTGATTTTCTCCACCGCCTTGGGGGCAAAAGCGGCCTGATTCAGGCTTCGGAGTTCTTCCTCTACTCGCCAAGGGATCGCAAGTGCGTGGAAGTCTGCCGCGCCCGGGGCTACCGCTTCCCCCGCGTCACCGCCTGGATTCGCGCCACGCGCGATGACCTCAAGCTTGCGCGGGATATGGAGTTTGACGAAACCGGGATGCTCACCAGCGTTTCGGACTACCATATTTTCCTGAAACTGGGCAAAACGCGCCAGCAGGCAATGGACATGTATGTTGACCTTGCCCGCCAGGCCCTGGAGTGGGGGATTATTCCGCGCTGCCACTTTGAGGATGTGACCCGCGCCGACATCTTTGGCTTCTGCCTGCCACTGGCCCAGAGGCTAATGGAGCTTTCGCAGCAGAGCGGCATGCCTGTGAAAATCCGCCTCTGCGATACTATGGGCTATGGAGTGCCCTGGCCTGGGGCGGCGCTTCCGCGCTCCACCCAGCGCATTGTCCGCGCTTTTACGGACGAGGCCGGCGTGCCCGGGCAATGGCTGGAATGGCATGGGCACAACGATTTTCATCTTGCCCTGGCCAATGGCGTAACCGCCTGGCTCTATGGCTGCGGCGCGGTAAACAGCACCATTTTTGGCTTTGGCGAGCGCACGGGAAACAGCCCCCTGGAGGCGCTGATCATCGAATACATCTCGCTCACTGGCGATGACGGCGCAGCCGAGACCACGGTACTCAACGAAATGGCGCAGTTTTTTGAGCAGGAGCTTGAATACAGAATCCCGCCCAACTATCCCTTTGTCGGGCGCGATTTCAATGCCACCAGCGCGGGCATCCATGCCGATGGCCTGGCCAAGAATGAGGAAATCTACAATATTTTCGACACCTGCCAGCTTCTTGGGCGGCCTGTGCCGATCATCATCACCGACAAGACCGGGCGCGCCGGCGTGGCCTACTGGATCAATAACAGCTTAAGCCTGCCGCCGGAGCGCCAGGTTTCCAAAAAACATCCGGCAGTGGGCCAGATCTACGATGCGATTGCGGCCATCTACGCAGAGAGCGGGCGCACAACCAGCTTTTCCCATTCTGAGATGGAGACCCTGGTGCAGCGTTTTATGCCCGAACTCTTTGTCACCGAATATGACCGCATGAAGAGCCTTGGGGGCGATCTGGCCGCGCATCTGATTCTGCGCCTCTCGCGCGGCGCGGAATTGAGCCGCCTTGATTCCCGCGCCTGCGAGGCCCTGGACGTCTTTGTGGGCGAATATCCCTTCATCCAGTTCTGCTGCCTCACCGATGCCCAGGGGAAGATGCGCTGTTCGGCCATTGCCGATTCCGAATATGCGGCCAGCTACTCCACCCTTTGCCCTGGCTATGACTTTTCTGGCCGCGAATGGTTCAAAAAGCCCATGCAGAGCGGCGAACTGCACATCATGGATGTCTATCAGTCGCAGTTTACGGGCAAGCTGGTGATCACGGTTTCGGCGGCAATAACCGATGCCAAAGACAAAATTGTCGGCGTGGTCAGCGGCGACATTCAGCTTGAGCAACTTCTCAAACGCGCCCGCGCCTTAAAGCAGGAGGCCGAAGTGCGCGAGGAGGAGAGCGAGGAGACAGTCTAGGGCTGGCGGCCCAAAACGCGGCCAGGCCCAAGGCAGGGCGAGTTTTGCCCCGGGGAGATTAGCAACATGGCTCAGGCGCAACAAAGAACAGTTTACTGGATAGAGGGAGACGGCATTGGCCCGGAGATCTGGCAGGCAGGCCGCCCGGTAATTGACGCCGCCCTGGCCCTTGAATCGGATCAGCGCCTGGAATGGCGCGAGCTTCTGGCCGGGGAAAAGGCGCGCAAGGAAGCCGGCGAATCCCTGCCAAGGCAAAGCCTGGAGGCTTTGGCCGGGGCGGATCTCGCCCTCAAAGGCCCTTTGGGCACGCCCGTTGCGGGCGGCATCCGCAGCCTGAATGTGGCCTTGCGCCAGGGCCTTGACCTCTATGCCTGTATTCGCCCCATCCGCCATTTTGCGGGTCTGGAAACGCCCATGAAGCACCCTGGGCGCGTAAACATGATCATCTTCCGTGAGAATACCGAAGATGTTTACGCGGGCATTGAATTTGCCGCCCAAAGCCAGGAGGCCCGGCGTCTTGCGGAGTTTTTGCGCGATGAGCTTGGCGTTAGCCAGCTTGGCGAGGCTTCCGCCCTCGGGATCAAGCCCATGAGTCGCGCTGGCTCAAGGCGGCTGATCCGCAGCGCCATCCGCCATGCCCTTAAACACAAGCTGCCCAGTGTGACCATGGTGCATAAGGGCAATATCATGAAGTTCACCGAGGGCGCTTTCCGCAACTGGGGCTATGAGCTGGCTGAGGAGGAATTTGCCGGGCAGACCTGCACTGAACAAAATGCCAGCCCGGGGCGGCTGATCCTCAAAGACCGCATTGCCGATGCCATGTTTCAGGAAGCCCTTTTGCGACCTGAGCAATATAGCGTTCTCGCTACGCCAAATCTCAACGGCGACTATCTTTCCGATGCCCTTGCCGCGCAAGTCGGCGGCCTTGGGCTTGCGCCAGGGGTAAATATGTCGGACAAACTGGCTTTTTTTGAGGCCACCCACGGCACAGCCCCGGCCATAGCCGGAAAAGACCGCGCCAACCCGGCAAGCCTGATCCTCTGCGGGGCCATGCTTTTAGAGCATATTGGCGTTCCCAGGGCGGCAGGGCGCATCCATGCGGCCATTGCCAAGGCCATCAGCCAGAAAAAAGTCACCGAGGATCTTGCGCCGCAGGTTGCCGGGGCAAAGGTGCTTGGCTGTCAGGCTTTTGGGGAGCTTGTGGGCAGCATGCTCTAGGCCATTCCAGAATGTGCGGCAAAATCGCATGTCCAGGCAGCGCTCTTTTGTCTTTCTTTCCCTGCTTTGCTTCTCCCTTGCGGATGTGCGTGACGGCCTAGGGCCTTTTTTTGGCATTTTTCTCCAGGCGGCGGACTGGCGGCCAGACGAGATTGGCTTTGTCATGACCGCAGGCGGCCTTGTGGGCCTTGCCTGTACCACACCCCTGGGCGCTTTGGCTGACCACAGCCACTACAAACGCAGTATCCTCGCGGCAAGTGTCGCGCTGATTGTCCTGGCCTGTGGGCTGATTTTTTTCTCAAGCGGCGCAGTTGCGGCCACGGCCTCAAAGGTGCTGACCTCTGCCGCCGCGGCCGCCATCATGCCCGCGCTTACCGGGATCACCCTGGGCATGAGCGGACAAAAGGATTTTCCGGCGCGTCTTGGCACAAATGAAGCCTGGAGTCATGCCGGAAATGCCTTTACCGCGCTCATAGGCGGCCTGATTGGCTATTTTTACGGCATTGCCGGCGTCTTTTTTGTCATGGCTGCAATGGGCCTTGCGGCGCTTTTCTGCCTTGGCGGGATCAAGCCGCAATATATTGATTACGCCGTGGCCCGCGGACTCAGCGCGCAGAGCCAGGAGACGGAGGGCGGGGGATCTTCCTCCGCCGGAGCAGAGGGCGAGGAAAGGCAGGCCAGGGCAGGGAAATTGCGCTTTCTCTTTATGAACCGCCCACTGATGGTTGTTGGCGGTACGCTCTTTTTCTTTCACCTTGGCAATGCCGCGCTTCTGCCCCTGCTTGGGCAGTCGGCAGTGGACAGGTTTAACGTCAATCCTGCGGCCTATACTGCGGGCACGGTGATTCTAGCGCAAATGACCATGATTCTGACCGCGCTCTGGGGGGCGCGGCTTGCGGAAAAAAAGGGCTATGGGCCGCTTTTTTATCTGGCGCTTCTGGCGCTTCCTGTGCGCGGAGCCATAGCAGGACTCTGGGCAAACCCCTGGAACATCATTCCCATCCAGATGCTGGATGGCGTGGGCGCGGGCCTGCTTGGCGTTGCAACGCCAGGCATAGTCGCCAAAATCCTTGAGGGCGGCGGCCATATCAATATGGGCCTTGGGCTTGTCCTGACCATTCAGGAAGTGGGCGCCTCTTTAAGCAATAGCTATGGCGGCCTTGTGGCCCAGCATGTCAGCTATAGCGGCGCTTTTCTTGCCCTCGGGCTTGCGCCCTGCCTTGGCCTTCTGCTCCTCTGGGCCGGAGTTCGCCGACTTCCCGCCCTGCGTAAGACGCTCTAGAATTCCACCGTCCGCGGGGCTTCGTCAAAGGCATAAAATGTTGCCTTGGCATTTTTGAGGTATAGCACCTGGGTATTGTCGTCCTCTGCTGAATACATGCCTTTCAGTTCCGGGTAGGAGTCAAGCATGAAGCGCTTGGCAGCGATATTGTCGTCATTTTCCACCGTGGCCTGGATTCTCAGCCACTTGCCCTTGCCGTCATAGGCGCAGATTTCGATTTTCGAATTTTTGGCCATCTGGCGTGAGACATCTTTTTTCTTGCCAGTCTGGATATAGAGCTTGCCCTCAAAGATGGCCGCAGTGCCAAATGGCCGTACCCTTGGCTGATCCCCTTCGCTTGTAGCCAGGAAATAATAGCCGCAGTCTTTCAGAAAATCATGGACTTCGCGCATGGGCTTTCCCCCTTTTTGCTGCTCGGCGGCCTCTGCCGCGCTGGAAAATGCCAAATTTGCCAGGCTATCCGCATTGAGCAGGCTTCCCAGAAGCAGGGCCAGAATAAATGCAGCAATTCTCATTTTCTGTTTCAGTCCTTTTGTTCAGCGATTGCCGCTCGGCCAGGCAAGCGGCGGCCAAGGCATTTCTAGCAGGCAAGGCTCTTTTTGACAAATCAGGGCAAGCCTCCTAGCATCCAGCCATGCCCAAAGCCGCGTCTGCCGCCTCCGCCGCCACAGCTTCCGCCCCAAGCCTTTTGACTATCTGCTACCTGGCCTGCCTGTGCAGCTTTGGCTCCCTGGTCAATGACCTCTATCTGCCAGCCCTACCCGCCATGCGCGCCGAGTTTCACGCCAGCGCCTCCACTGTGCAGCTTGGCCTTTCTTTCGGGATGCTTGGCCTTGGCTTTGGCGAGCTTTACTGGGGGGCGCTTTCGGACAAAATCGGGCGCAAGCCCGTGCTTTATCTCTCGATTACGCTCTTTGTCCTTTCCGCGCTGGCGAGTATTTTTGCGCCCACGATGAGCTTTTTTCTGGCCTGCCGCCTGGTTCAGGGCCTGGGGGCTTCCGGGGCTATTCTGCTCTCGCGCACCATTCCCACAGATAATTTCCAGGGAGAACAACTAGCCAGGATCATGGCCCTGGTCGGTGCAATCAACGGCATTGCCCCGGGCGGCGGCCCGATTTTGGGCGGCTTTCTGGCCGAAAGCATTGGCTGGCGGGGCATCTTTGCCCTTCTCGCCCTCTATGCGCTGGTTATTATCGCCTTTGGCACAAGGCTCAAGGAATCCCTGCCCAAGTCCAGGCGCAGGCAAGGCCCACTTCTTGACACATTTTGCGAATATCCGCCCTTGCTCAGGAACAGGCGCTTCATGGCCGCGGTTCTGCTCAAGGGCGCGGCCCTGGGCACGCTCTTTGCCTATGTTTCCGCTGCGCCCTTTATCATTGAGGAGCATTACGGCTATTCGCCCTCAAGCTTTGGTCTGCTCATGGGCGCCAACGCCCTGGCCATAATGCTTGGCTCAATGTGTTCCCTGCGCTTTGGCTCAAGGGTTAAAGTAGCCGCCGGCGGCGCAATGGGCCTTGCGCTCTTTGCCTTTGCCGAGGCATGGGCGCTCTGTTTTATCGACAGCCTGCTTATTTTTGAATGTCTGATTCTGCCCATGCTCTTTGCAAGCGGGCTAATCTTTGCCGCCGCCAATACCCTGGCTATGGGCGAGGGCCGCGAGGCTGCGGGCGCGGCTTCGGCCATTTTGGGCCTTGCGGGCTATCTCTTTGGCTGTATTGTTTCGCCGCTGGTGGGCCTTGGGAATATTCTCCATTCCACGGCCATTGCCCTTTGTCTCTGCGCCCTGGTCACGCTTTTCTATGCCTGGCGCACTTTCAGCCTGGGCAGGGCAAGCCAGGGCTGAAAATTTTATGGAACTTCTGCCAAGCCTTGTGCCCTGGGCAATCTGGTTCTTTGCCGGCTTTGTCAGCGGCCTGACCTCCTTTGGGGGCACGCTGCTTGCTATCCCCTTGCTGATTCTGATCTGGCCCGCGCAAAAGGCCATTGTTGCGGGCTGTGTGGTTGGCGGCTTCATGGCTATCTATCTGGTTTTTCTCTATCGCCGCTTCCTGCGCCGCCAGGAGCTTCTAAGCCTCTTTCTGGGCCTGGCGCCTGCTGTGCCTCTGGGCGTCATTGTGCTTAACTATGCAAGCTCCCGTCTGCTCCTCTTTGGCCTTGGCCTGGTTCTCTGCCTCTTTTTGTTCTGGCAGATTTTAGGCAGGCGCGTCTTTTCGCCGCAAAAGCGCCTGAGCCAGATTGCGGTCCTGCCCTTTGGGGCGCTCAGCGGTTTTTTGCAGGGCGCAACGGGTATGCTAGGTGCGCCCATTGGCATCTATGCCTTTTTGCGCCACTGGGGCAAGGAGGAAACCGTAGCCAACCTCAACCTTGTGGCTGTGGGCGGCCTTGCGGTCTGGCTTGCAGCCCAGCTTGCCTTTGGCTATTACCGCAATATTCCGCCCTTTTATGACTTGCTTGCAGACGCTTTTTTTGCCTGCCTCGGGATCAGGGCCTCGGTGCCGGTCCTCGGGCGGATCAAGGTACAGGGATTCAGGCGGCTGATGATTGCGATGATTGCCTTTGCCGCCCTGGTCTGCTTTGCAAGGGCGTTGCTTGGCGGCCGCTAGCTTTCTGGCTTTGCGCCCGCGGAGTTCTTGACAATGATCCTGCGGGAAGTATTAATTTGAAAGGCAGAGAGACGAAGGCAATGAGCCAGGCAGATAAAAAATTGCTTAAAATGCGCAACAATCCAAGAGATTGGCGAATTGAAGATTTGCAAAGCCTTGCCGCAAGTTTGAATATTGAATGTTTTCATGATGGTGGAAGCCATGTCATCTTTCGCAGTCCCTATGGAGAGCATTTGAGCGTGCCAGCGCGGCGTCCGATCAAGCCAATCTATATTAGCAAATTTCTGACCCTGATTGAAGATGTGCGGGGAAAAAATGAAAACTGAGCCTTACCGGATTGAACTGCGTCCCTTAACGGAAGAAGAGGGCGGTGGCTGGCTGGCTTTTTTCCCAGACTTGCCAGGCTGCATCTCCGATGGCGAAACACCAGAAGAAGCCTTGCGTAATGCTTTTGAGGCCAAATCGGCTTGGCTCGCGGCCAATAGGAAATGGGGCAAAAAGAGGCCGGAATGTAAGCGGCTTGTGACCCGCCTGCCCCAGAACATCCACCGTGACCTTAAGCAGCGCGCAAGCGCGGAGGGTGTGAGCATGAATACGATGATTGTAACCCTGCTGGCCCAGGGCCTGGGCAAAATGCCAGCCCTGGCTGATAATGGTCGCTAAGGCGTTCAATGTTACCCGCGTGCCCATTGTTCTGCCAATCACCACTGGCAGCAGCTTTGACAGAATGGCTGGCCTTGCGGTCTCCCTGGATGACTGCGGGCTTGTAGCCAGGGGCATTGTGCGCTGCGACCAGCCCCGCGCCCTGGATTTTCAAGCCAGGGCCGGCAAATATCCCGAAAGCGTGCCAGAACGGATTATCCAGAACGGATCATTCTGGATGTGCTGGCAAAATTGCGCACAATTTTTGCCTGAATGAGCAGCCTTGCCGACTTCATCAGCCGCTGGAGAGCCTCCGGCGGATCAGAGCAGGCCAACGCGCAGCTTTTTCTGGCCGAGTTCTGTGATCTTCTGGACTTGCCGCGTCCGGAGCCTGCCAGGGCGCTGAACGAGGAAAACAGCTATTCCTTTGAGCGCAAGGTCTTTGTGCCCAGGGGTGACGGCACAAGCGAGCTTAAGCGCCTCGATCTTTACCGCAAGGGCTGCTTTGTTCTTGAATCCAAGCAGGGCCAGGATGGCAAAGATTCTTTGCGTCTTTCCGGCCTGAGCGCGTCATCGGCGGTTAAGCGCGGCACGCGCCAGTGGGAAGACGCCATGCAGCGGGCCAGGCGCCAGGCCGAACACTATATTCACTGCCTGCCAGCGGCCGAGGGCCGGCCGCCCTTTCTGCTTGTGGCCGATGTGGGCCACTGCTTTGATCTCTATGCCGAATTTTCGCGCACTGGCGGCCTTTATCTGCCTTTTCCCGATGCCGCCTGCTCGCGCATCCGCCTTGAAGATCTGCAAAAGCCGGAAGTGCAGGAGCTTTTTCGCACAATCTGGAATGACCCCCTGGCGCTTGATCCCGCCCTGCGCGCCGCCCGCGTTACCGAGGCTGTGGCCGCCAAACTGGCCGAGCTTGCCCGGCTTCTGGAAGCCGAGGGCCATGCGCCGGAAAAAACGGCCCAATTTCTCATGCGCTGCATTTTCAGCATGTTTGCCGAGGATGTCAGCCTGATTCCCAAAGGCTCATTCAGCGAGATCCTGCAAAAGGCCCTGCTTCAGCCCGTACTCTACGCCTACTCCCTGCGCGATCTATGGCGGGCCATGAACAGCGGCTCGGTATCTGTGGGTCTTGGGCGCAGGCTCTTGCGCTTTAACGGAAACATCTTTGCCAATCCCGAGATTCTGCCCTTAAGCCAGGAGCAGATTGCCATCCTTCTTGAGGCTGCCCGCGCCGACTGGCGCGAGGTGGAGCCAGCCATTTTTGGCACCCTGCTGGAACGCGCCCTTGATCCCAAGGAGCGGCACAAGCTTGGCGCGCACTATACGCCGCGCGCCTATGTGGAGCGCCTTGTTCTGCCAACGCTGGTTCAGCCGCTCAGAAGCGAGTGGGATGCCGTACAGGCCGCGGCTGCCCTTCACTTCAGCCAGGGGCGGGAGGCCGAGGCCAGAAGCGCCATTGCCGCCTTTCACAAGCGCCATTTGAAAATCCGCGTGCTTGATCCGGCCTGCGGCTCGGGCAATTTTCTCTATGTCTGCCTTGAGCATCTCAAGCGCCTGGAGGGCGAGGTTCTGCAAAGCCTCTCAAGCTATGGCGATAAGAGCCAAAGCCTCCTGCAGGTTGACCCGCAGCAGTTCCTTGGTCTGGAGATCAACCCCCGTGCCGCGCATATTGCCGAAATGGTCCTCTGGATTGGCTATATGCAGTGGCATTTCCGCACCCAGGGCAATGTCAGCCCGCCTGAGCCGATCATCAAGAAATTTGGCAATATCCAGAACCGTGACGCCCTCCTGGCCTGGAAAAGCCGCAAATATGCCACAGATAAGGATGGCCGCCCACAAACGCGCTGGGATGGGGAGACTTTTAAGGCCGATCCCGCCACAGGCCACCAGGTTCCGGACCCAGATGCCATTGTTATGGATTTTGTCTATGAGGGGGTGGAGGCGGCTGAATGGCCCAGGGCGGATTTTATTGTGGGCAATCCGCCCTTCATTGGCGGCGGCCTGAAGCGCGGCGTGCTTGGCCCTGGCTATTTTGCGGCCCTGAAGCAGTGCTATCCCGGCTTGCCCGAGGCTTGTGATTTTGTCATGTACTGGTGGCACAAGGCGGCGGAACTGACGCGCCAGGGCAAGGTGCGGCGCTTTGGCCTGATTACGACCAATTCCCTGAGCCAGGTCTTTAACCGCCGCGTTGTGGATGCCCAGCTTAAAGCCCTGCCGCCCCTGCATCTCACTTTTGCCATCCCCGATCATCCCTGGGTGGATGCCAAAGACGGCGCGGATGTGCGCATTGCCCTGAGCGTGGGCGAAACAGGCGCAGGCGAGGGTATTCTGGCGCGGGTAACAGAGGAGGAGCGCGCGCCAGGGCCAGAGCGGGCCGTCAGCCTGCGCGAAAGTTTAGGCATTATCCATGCGGATTTGAGCCAGGGGGTGGATGTTTCCGGGGCGCAGGCTCTTGCAGGCAATGCGGGAATATGCAGCCGCGGCATGGCCCTGCACGGCGCGGGCTTCATCGTTACCCCCCAGGAAGCCGTAAGCCTTGGCCTTGGGCGCATCCCGGGCCTGGAACGGCATATCCGCCCCTACCGCCACGGCCGCGATCTTGCTGCTGTGCCTCGCGGCTTGATGGTTATTGATCTCTTTGGCTTGGGCATAGAAGAAGTGCGCGAGCGTTACCCGGAAGTCTGGCAATGGCTGTTTACGCGGGTGAAGCCGGAGCGGGAGGCCAAGGCCAGCGGCTCAAGAGATTCGGCGGAGTATGCCGCTAAGTGGTGGCTTTTTGGCAAGCCGCGTGAAAATTTGCGCCCGGCCCTCGCTGGCCTTGAGCGCTATATTGCCACGGTGGAAACCTCCAAGCACCGCTATTTTGTCTTTCTCGATGCCGCAATTATCCCGGATAACAAGCTTGTGAACATCGCCAGCGCAGACGCCTGGCATCTGGGCGTGCTTTCCAGCCGCATCCATCTCTGCTGGGCCTTGGCCGCCGGAGCTGGATTGGGTGTTACTCCCGTTTATGTAAAAACAACCTGCTTTGATCCTTTTCCATTCCCCGAGGCATCATCAGAGCAGCAGGAGCGCATCCGCGCCCTGGGCGAAAAGCTGGATCAACTGCGCAAGGCGCGGCAGGCCCTTTACCCCAAGCTTACGCTCACGGGCATTTATAATGTTCTTGAAGCCCTGCGCACGGGGCGCCAGCTTGACGAAAAAGAAAAGGCTGTTCATGAGCAAGGCCTGGTCTCTGTGCTTGCCCAGCTGCATGAAGAACTGGACGCTGCCGTGGCCGAGGCTTACGGCTGGCCCTCTGATTTGCCCGAGGCCGAAATTCTGGCAAGGCTTTGCGCTCTTAATCAGGAGCGCAGCGCCGAGGAAAAGACGGGCAGGATTCGCTATTTGCGCCCAGAATATCAGGACAAGACAGCCCAGGCCAGGCTGGAACTGGCCCTGCCGGGAGCGCAAGGGCCAGTAACGCCAGGGCAAGTCAAGGCCAGGGGCAAAAAAAGCGCGCCAAAAGCCAAAAGGCCCTGGCCTGGCGAGCTTCTGGCCCAGACCCAGGCTGTGCAGGAATTGTTGGCAGGCCAAGGCCAGGCCAGCGCAGAGTCTATAGCCGCGCATTTTGTCCGCGCCCCGCGCAAGCGCATCCAGGAAATTCTGGAGGCCCTGGCCAGCCTCGGGCTGATCCGCCTCTTTGCGGACGGCAAATAGCAAGGCCAGGGGGCGCATTTTCCAGCTCAATGAAATTGAAATCCTGCCCAAAAAATTCTATCATCCGCCTGCAAGGGCTGTGGCTAATGCAAGGCATGGCGTCTGCGCAGGGGGGTAAGGCTTGAACGCGAACAAAAAGCACCTCGTGGGGGGTCTTTTTTTCATTGCGCTGGTCACGCTGGTAATTTTGCTCTTTTTGCGCTTTACCATGCAGAATGCTGAACGCATCCAGCAGAATAACATGGCCTATGCGGAGGATTCGGCGCAGCAAATTGCCACGCGCGTGGAGGAGCAGTTCAAGAGCGCCGAGGTCTTGATCCAGGCTTATGCCTATTTTCTTGAAGCAAGCTTGAAAAGCGCCACTGTAAGCCAGGAGGCCCTGGCCGAACTGGAAAGAACAGCCCCCTTTGACGGCATCCGCTTCACCGACTTGAGCGGCCTGAACTATGCCGCCACAGGCGAAACTACCGATACCAATGACCGCGAGTTCTATATCAAGGGCATTGAGGGCCAGACAGGCATTGCCGTGATCAACAAGTCGCGCGTCTTCAATCAGCCGGTACTGACCTTCTACACGCCCCTGCGCTACAAGGGCAAAATCATCGGCGTACTCCACGGCTCATATCTTTCGGAGAAATACCTTCACCGCCTTTTGATGCAGCGCTATTTCGGAAAAATGGCCCATGTTTACCTTTGCGAGCCGGATGGCACAGTGCTTGCCAGTTCCTGTATGCGCAAGTTCAAAGCCCCGATTTTCAGGGAATGGACTGAAAACGGGATCATTACCCCCGAGTCCGCAAGCCGGGTTGAAACCCTTTTTGCCAAGAATGAAAGCGGCGTTCTGCGCACTACTGATTCTGAGGGCGCGGATAATATCAGCGTAATTGCCCTAGGCACTACAAAGCTTTTTCTCGTGCAGGTATTTCCCAAGGAAGTTACCAGCGGCATGATTAGCCGGGCCAATGTCGCAGGCTTTCAGCTTGAGCTTGCCCTGCTGATCCTTTTTGCGGCCTATGGCGCTTTCAGCATGTTTCGCGCAAGGCGCGAAAAACGCCGCCTGGAGCGCGAGAACCTTGAACTTGGTGCGATAATCAAGGGCGTAAACCTGCTCTTTGGCTCGCGCTACTGCATTGTGGACCTTGCCGAGCGCAGATACGAATATCTTTCTGGCGGACGCCCCAGGGACAAGCGCCTGCCCCTGGCCGGGCCTTACCAGGATTTTGTTTTCAGCCTGGCTGATTGCCTCCTGGACAGCGAAAGCCGCAAGGACTTGCGCGACTTTTTTGCCCCGGAACATCTGATCGCCAAGTTCAAGAATCAGGACATTGTCTCTTTTATTTCGCATACCCTGCGAAGCGGGCGGCAGGAGTGGGTCAATACCACGGCCATCTGCCTTGAGCGGGAGGAAGGGCAGGCCGCGCGTGTGCTTTTTGTAAGCCAGGACGTGACGGATGTGAAAGAGCGCGAGCTTTCCGCCCAGAAGCGCCTTGCAGCCCTGGACCGCAAGGAGCGCCAATACAAGCTGGCCCTGGTTTCCAATGCCCTGTGCAGTTATGAGTTCAATGTCAGCGCCGATGAGCTTGCCGAGGATGTGATCCAGGTGCAGAACGACAAGCGCGTGCCTGTCTTGCAGTTCTTTGGGCTTAGTGCGCCCTGCCGCGCTTCGGACTTTTTGCGCGCCTGGGCGCCCATGGTTCAGCCTGAATCGCGGGAGGACTATGCCCGCGTCTGCGACATGGGCTATCTGCTCAAGCGCTTTGTGGACGGCCAGCAGGAAATTGTGCTTGACTACTGGACGCACGATCTTTCCGGGCACGAGTTCTGTGCGCGTCAGGCTTTTTATCTCACCCGTGACGATGTTAGCGGGGATGTAATGGTCATGAGCGTTGTGCGCGACATCACTTCCCAGGTCATTGAGCAGCGCGAGCAGACCAAGGCCCTGCAGGATGCCCTGATGCTCGCAAGGCATGCCAACGAGGCCAAGAGCACCTTCCTCTCCAACATGAGCCATGACATCCGTACGCCGATGAACGCGATTATCGGCTTTACAACCATTGCCGCAAGCCATCTCGACAATAAGTCCCAGGTGCGCGACTGCCTCGCCAAAGTGCTTTCCTCAAGCAATCACCTCTTAAGCCTGATTAACGACATCCTCGACATGAGCCGCATTGAGAGCGGCAAAATGCAGATCAAGGAGCAGGAGTGCAATATCTCTGAACTGATGCACAACCTGGTGAACATCATTCAGCCCCAGGTCAAGGCCAAGCAGATGCAGCTCTTTATCGACACCTTTGACGTGACCAACGAGGATATAATTGCCGATCCCTTAAAGCTCAACCAGGTTTTCATCAATCTTCTGGGCAATGCCGTAAAATATACCCCGGCTGGCGGGATGATCAGCTTCCGCCTGACCCAGAAGCCGGCCTTCCGCCACGGCTGGGCCGACTATGTCTTTGAAGTGCGCGACAATGGCGCGGGCATGGCCGAGGAATTTGTCAAGCATATCTTTGAGCCGTTTACGCGCGAGTCCACCACTACCCAGAGCGGCATCCAGGGCACGGGCCTTGGCATGGCAATTACCAAAAACATCATTGAAATGATGAACGGAACAATAGAGGTGGAAAGCGCCCCTGACCAGGGCACCTGCTTTACCGTAACCCTGACCCTGAAAATCCAGGATGTGGAAAGCGATGTGGCCGAAGTCAAGAGCCTGGCCGGACTGCGCGCCCTGGTGGTGGATGACGATTTTCACGTCTGCGACAGCGTGGACAAGATGCTGCGCAAAATTGGCATGCGCCCCGAATGGACAACTTCCGGGCGCGAGGCCGCTTACCGCACCCAGATTGCCCATGACGACAAGGATCCTTTCCAGACCTTTATTATCGACTGGCAGATGCCGGATTTGAACGGCGTGGAAACAGCGCGGCGCATCCGCGCCATTGCCGGGGAGGACGCGCCGATCATCATCCTCACCGCCTATGAATGGGCGGACATTGAGGAGGAAGCCAGAAACGCCGGCGTAACCGCCTTTTGCGCCAAGCCGCTGTTTATGAGCGACCTCAAAAATGCCTTGCTCTCCAGCCAGAACAGGGAGGAGGAGAGCAAGCCCCTGGTGGAGCAGGATCGCTTCAAGGGTTCGCGTGTGCTGGTGGTGGACGATTTGGAAATGAACCGCGAGATTGCCGAGTTTATCCTGAGCGAAAGCGGCTTTGTGGTCGAGACCGCGCCTGACGGCACAGACGCCGTGGAAATGGTGCGCAAGTCGCCAGAGGGCCACTATGATGTGATCCTCATGGACGTGCAGATGAGCACCATGGACGGCTACGAGGCAACCCGCGCCATCCGAAGCCTGGAGCGTGAGGATGTAAAGGCCATGCCGATCATCGCCATGACCGCCAACGCCATGGAGGAGGACAAGGCCCAAGCCCTGAAAAGCGGCATGAACGCGCATATTGCCAAGCCCATTGATGTGCGCAACTTCTTTGATGTTCTGGGCAAATTCCTGGGCTAATGTGCCTGGCTCTAGCTTAGGCGCAAGGGGGCTTTGCCGTGAGCGGCCATGAATGGCAGGCCCTGAAAATCCTGCTCTGGGTCACCTTTGCCGCCGGAGTTCTCGGCACCGGCCTTGGCGGCCTTACCGGCGCTGTTCTCAGGCGCGAAAGCCCGGAGAGCGTAAGCCTTTTGCTCAGCTTTGCCGCCGGGGTCATGGTCAGCATTGTCTGCTTTGACCTTGTGCCAGGGGCTTTGGCAACCAGGGCCGGGCTGTACTGGGTAATTTTGGGCATTGGCGCGGGTGTTCTTGGCGTCTGGGCGCTGAATTCCTTCATTGACCGCCATGCCACAGGAAGCCTTGCCCACGGCCCAGAGCCGCATCCGCACACCCACGACAGGCCGGAAGAACTGATCCATGCCGACTACCTGGCTGAACACTGCCACGAGGGAAAGCTCAGGCTCTTTATTGCCGGGGTGGTTATGGCCAGCGCAATCGCCCTGCACAATATTCCCGAGGGCATGACCATTGGCGCTTCCTTTGTCAGCAGCAACGAGAGCATGAGCGGGGCAACCCTGGCCCTGACCATCCTCATTGGCCTGCACAATATTCCCGAGGGCATGGCTGTGGCTGTGCCGCTGATCAGCGGCGGCATGGGCCGAACACGGGCTGTGATTTTAACCGCCCTGACTGGTATTCCGATCATGCTTGGGGCGGTGCTTGGCTGGTGGCTTGGCGAAATAGGCCCGCTGGGGCTTTGCCTTTCCCTGGCTCTGGCCAGCGGGGCCATGCTTTATGTAGTCTTTGGCGAGATCTTCCCCCAGGCCATTCTGCTTTGCCGAAGCAAGATTCCCGCTTTCTCCCTGATTGTGGGTATGCTCTTCGGGCTTTGGATTATCGAGTTTTAGAGCCTTGCGCCATTTTATGGGATAACTCTTTGATTTTATTAAAGTAAAAATTTTTATACAAAATACTTGAATGCTAATTCCAAAGCGCGTACAAAAATTTTGCTCGCAAGGCGGAGGATGCCTGCGCGGCAATTTGGCTCAAGGGTTTTCTGTTGATTTCAGCAAAAGGAAGGAAGGATGAAAAAACTCTGCACTCTTTTACTCGCCGCGGCCATGCTCCTGGGCGCTGCCAGCGGCGCTTCGGCAATAGAATTCAAGGCCAAGGGCACGTGGCTGATGGGCTTTGAAGTTGGTGAGATTGCTCCCATTCACAAGTACCGCGCACCAGGCGAGGCGGCAAGCTCCCGCACCAACACTAACGACAAGTTCAACGCCCAGCAGCGCGTGCGTCTCTTCCTCGATGCCGTGGCCTCCGAGAATCTCTCCGGCACTGTGGGCTTTGAAATTGGCACAAACGTCTGGGGCAATGCCGCAGGCGGCGCCGCCCTGGGTGCGGATTCGACAAGTCAGATCAAGCTTAAACGTGCATATCTTGACTGGTTGGTCCCGAATACCGATCTTAGCGTGCGCATGGGTATTCAGGGCATTGCCCTGCCCAATGTGGCCGGCGGCTCGGCGATAATGGATGCGGACGCGGCTGGCGTGGTTGCCTCCTACAAGGTCAATGAAAATGCCGCGCTTACGGCAATGTGGGTGCGCCCGCTCAATGACAACTTTGCCGGAACCAAGAATAACGGCAATAAGGCCCCGAGCGCCTATCTGGACAATCTCGATCTTTTTGGCCTGATGGCCGAGCTCAAGTTTGACGGCTTTTCAGTGACGCCCTGGGCCATGTACGGCATGAAGGGCGCTTATGCCATGGATGGTATCGCGGACTTTGAGGGCAAGGATGGCGCTTACGGCACAAAGGACGGCAACTTGCCTTTCAGCCTCTACCCCTACCCTGGCCTTTCCGGCCTGGATCGCGATGCTGATCCCCTTGAGGGCCTTGGCGGCACTTCCAAGGGCTATGGCTCAATCTTCTTTGCCGGCCTTCCGTTCACAATCACCGCCTTTGATCCCCTGAACATTGAGGTGGATCTGAACTACGGCTATGTGGAGCCTATGGGCCGCTTCAATGCCACAAAGCTGGATGCCGCAGGCAACGAGATTGTAAAGCGCTCCAGCACCCTGCGCCAGGGCTGGCTGGCCAAGGCCCTTGTGGAATACAAGCTTGATTTTGGCGTGCCTGGCATCTTTGGCTGGTATGGCTCCGGCGATGATGGCAACCCGCGCAACGGCTCGGAGCGGATGCCTTCCATTGCCCCTTGCGGCAACTTCACCTCCTTCATGGGCGATGGCAACTGGGGCTGGACCTGGCAGGACTTTAGCATGGATTATTCCGGCACCTGGGGCATTGGCGCGCAGATCCGCGATATGAGCTTTGTGGACAAGCTCAGCCATACCCTGCGCGTGGCTTACTGGGGCGGCACCAACAGCCCAAGCATGGCCAAGTATATGCAAACTTCCTATAGCTGGAGTGATGGCTGGGAGAGCGGCACAGGCCCGTACCTGACCACCAATGACGGCCTTCTGGAGTTCAACCTGGTCAACAGCTACCAGATCTATGAGAATCTGGAACTGAACCTTGAGGCCAGCTATATTGCCAACTTCATGGACAACAGCACCTGGAATAAAGCCGGACAGCGCGACTCTTCTTTCCAGAAGCAGGACGTCTGGAAAGTTGAGGCCATCTTCGCCTATACGTTCTAGCACAATTATCAGTTGAAACTGTTGCCAGTTTCAAGCTTAAAAACAACAGGGGAAGCTTCGGCTTCCCTTGCTGCTTTTTGAGGCATACTTTCGGCCTGCCACGCCGTTGCGCCGCGGGCTTACAGGCTCAGGCAAACGCTATTGTTGGCTGTCTTTGCTATTTTTCCTCGCCAGCTTCCGGCGCAAGTTCCTGGGCCACTTCTCCCGGGCCTGGTTGCTCCTCTGGAAGCCGCGCACTGCGCACAGAGCCAAGGCCATAGAGCCAGGCAACCCAGAAATTGGGCCATTTTTCAGGCTGATCCGGCAGACATTCGCCCCCCCAGACAGGATAAACGCGGCGTTCATAGCTTTGGACAACTGCCTGCGGAAGCCTTGGATCAATGCGCCGCTTGCGGGCATCAGGGCGGTAATATTCGCCAATCAGCCCCAGTCTAGGCCGCCTGTCCCGCTCTTGCGGCGGAAGTGCGTTCTGGGCCTCGCTGGCAAGGCGTCTCAGCCAGGCATCACGCGCCGTAAGCGCCCTGGCCAGCCTTGGCAGTTTGCCATTGACTGCGTTTGCCTCTGCCTCGCGCCAGTTCGGGCTTGCCAGACAGAGCGGGGGAATTGCCAGGCAAAGGGCAAGCAAAACTTGCAGGCGCTGTTTTTTCAGCCTGGGCAAAAGCGCATGGAGCGCAAAGGCCAGGGCTATGGCCGCATAGCAATCGAGGTTTGCGCCCATCTTGCCCAGGACCCTTGCAGGCTTATCCGTAAAGGACTGCAAGAACAGGCAGGCGAACAAAAGGCCAAGATAGCCCAAAACTGAGAGCAGCGGGATGAGCCAGCGCGGAAAGGGCGCAGCCGCGCTTGCGTGAGCCTCGTTTTGAGCCTGCATAATCGGCAGGCCCGGGTTTTCTGCACTGCGCCAGAGTAGAACCAGGCCAAGCACAGCCAAGGGCCAGAGGCTTGTTGCGAAATGCCAGAGGAAGTCCAGGGCATTGCCAAAAACAAGGCTCAGGCGTTCATCCAGGGGCATAACTTCAATCAGACTTTTGCGCACAGCGGAGCGTATGAAATTTCCTGGGGCAAAGAAGGAAAAGAGCGTTGCCCCGAATACCCAGAGCCAGACCTGAAAAAAAAGCGGCGGGTCTGGCGCGGAAGCAGGCGCGGAATCAGCGGCAGGATCAGGGGCAGGATCAGCGGCAAGAACAGGGGCAGGATCAGCTGTACGGCCTGTGCCTGGCCTTTCTTCGCCCTGTTTCGCCTTGCCTCGGGAAGCCTTCAAGGCCAGGAGCAGAAAGATCAGCGAGGCTATATTCACCGCCAGGGCCGCATATTCAAAAATCCCCACAGCAATTACGCCGCAGATTATCGCCTTGCGCCTGGCTTTGCGCAGATTGCCGCATTTTTCAGGCGCAAGCCAGAGCTTGAGCAGGCTTGCAATAAAGAGCAGGCTTAAGGCCGGATTGAGGGCACTGGTCAGGGCATCGGTATAAAGATAAAAATTGCCAAGCACCGAGTGGCAGGCGCAGATTGCCAGCAGGGCCAGCAGGGCTTGAAGCGCCGAGTTCTTGCGTTCAATACCGCTTTGACGGGAAAGCCAGAACACGGCCAGGGCATAGAGCGCAAATACAGCCGCGCAAACCAGGCCGCGGCCAAGGCGGCTGTCTGCGGCCTTGCCCAGAAAGACGGCCAGAAAGTGGTAGCTGTAGCGCCCGCTCCAGGTCAGCCACTCGCGGCCAATCTCGTACAGGCCGCCGGGCAGGTCAAAAATGAACATGGCCCGCGTGGCCGAATCAAAATCATCGCCCTGGGCAAAAACAAAGGCCAGGTCATAGGCAAAGGGCGCAATGGCGCAGAGGCAAAGAGCCAGGGCAAGATAGTAGAGCAGGGCGCAAAGCCTGGGCCTTGCGCCTTGGTTCTGCCTGCTCAATCTGGCGGGAATGGCTTTGCCGCTTTCCACTTGCATGGACTGGAAGCTTTTTGCTCAGGGCTGGACAATGCGCAGTTCGCCGCGGGTCTCATTGGCGCGGCGGCGGAAGCTCTGGCGGCGATCCTCGCCATCGAGAAGCCCGGCAAGCCATTCGGCTGTATGCAGAACCGCCCGCTTTTCTTTCATGGCCAGAAGATTGCGGCCAATGCCAATTTTGCAGGAGGGGCAGCCGACAATTACCGGGCCTTTGTAGCCGCGCGCAAACTCCTGGGCCAGACGCTTGCGCTTGCGCTCCCGAAGCTGGTTATAGATTTGCGGCGAGGTCATGGCGCCCATGCCGCTTTCGCCGCAGCAGCCCCGCGCCAAGGTAACTTTTTGCCCGGAAAAGGAAGCCAGGGCGCTGGCCAGATGCTCCTGGCTCTTGAGCTTGTGCGCATTGGCCCATTCGGCGTGGCAGGAGGCATGATAGAGAATTTCATCTTCTGCTGTGCCTTTTTTGGCCAGGGCAGGCAGCCTTGGCAACACAAGCTGGCTAATGTCGGCGCGCTCAAGATGCGGGAAACTTTGCTCAAGGCCAAGGCGCTCAAGACCATCGCGGCATGAGCCGCAGGATGTTACCAGATAGCGCGGCGCAAAGCCCTGCTTGCCAAGCTGGCGGAGCATGCCTGAGAGATACTGGCGCGTTTGCGCCAGGTTGTCTTCAAAGGCAGTGTCCTTGCCAGCAGCGAGGAGGGGAAAGCCGCAGCAGAGATGCCTTGGCGGAATGGCAACGGCAAAGCCTGCGCTAAGCAGAAGATAGACGCTGGAAAGCCCGATGCGATCATAAAAAAGCGCCCCCCCGCAACCCGGGAAATAGAGCGCAAGGGGCATGGGCTGAGCTTTATCCGGCTCATGCGGGGCAAAAACGTGGCCTCGGTGTATTTTGAGCGCTTCGTAAAGATTGGTATAGCCCATTTTTGGGCCAGGGCCGGAAAAAAGTGGGCTTTGCATCCGTTTTTGCCAGGCATCGGGCACAAAATCCAAAAAGCGGTTCTGCATTTTCTGGCCCAGGGAGGCAAGCTTTGCGGCCTTGGGCACGCGGTGGGGCAGATCCTGAACCAGCCAGTCCAGGGCGCGATCCTTGAGCGGGTGGCCGCTTGCGCCCTCATGCTCAAGGAGTCCGCGCAGAGAGAGCGCTACTTCGCCAGAGGCGATCTTTACCGGGCAGTTAGCCATGCAGCGCCCGCAGGCTGTGCAATGCTCCACGAGATCGCGCAACTGCTCAAGCAGGCCAGCGTCAATTTTTCCTGTATTGACCTGGGAATAATAGACCGCCTCCATGAGCATTCCCAGAACCATGTTCTTGTTGCGCGGATGATACTGCATGGAGCGTTCGGGGTAGTTCATGGCGCAGACCAGCTTGCACTTGCCGCAGCGTGTACAGACCTGGATTGCCGAAAGCAGTTCGATGAGCCGCTGCTTGTCCGAAAGGCCGCTTTCTTCAATATCGCGGATCAGGCGGTTAAAGGAAAAAGTGAAGGGCTTGACCGGAAGCTCCCGATGCACAAGCTTGGCCGGATTCATTACATCCCTTGGATCAACGCGCTCCTTGAACTCGCGCAGGGCCTCCATCTTCTCCTTGCCGAAAAAGGCCAGCTTGGTAATCCCGATTCCATGCTCGCCAGAAACCTCGCCGCCCATTTCCTGGCATTGGCGCATGATCCTTGCGGCACATTCCTCAGCGGCTTCAAGCATGGCCGCGTCATTGGAATTGACCGGGATGTTTACATGACAGTTGCCATCGCCTGCGTGCATGTGGCTGGCAATGACAATGCGCCCGGCTTCCATAAGCGCGGCAATTTTTCTGATTTTGCGCGCAAGATGCGCAAAGCGTGCGCAAAGCTGTTCAAGAAAATCTGCCGCCCGTTGCGCAAGCTCATTGTCCGAAATTTCATCAGGGCCGATTTGCCCTAGGGCGGCGCGTCCGGCAAGGGCCAGTTCAGCCGCCATGGCTTGATCCTCAAAGGGAAAGCCCGCAAGGCGCTCCACTTCCCTAAGTGCGGTGCGATAAGCCTTGGCCGCGCACTCAAGGTTGAGGCGTTCGAGAAAGGCCGCAAAATCCGGGATTTTGTCAACTGGAATGACCACGTCTTCATTAAGCTTGAAGCCGGAGGTGCGCTTGGCAATGGCTGAAAGACGGTGGCGATCTTCCCAGAAAAGCTCGGCCTCTCGCGGATCACTGGCCACAATGATGTCCACATTTTCCTGGGCCTTGACCAGAGCTACAATTTCGCCGACACAGCGATCCAGAAGATAGGGATCGTCCGCATCGGCCTGGAGAATGATCACCGAAATGGGCAAATCGCTGAATTTTTGCGATTTGCGTTTGTAGTCAATGGCCTGGACATATTTGGCGTTGAATTCTTCCAGGGCTGTTAAATGGGCGTAATCGCCGGAAGCGCGGATGCGCTGGCGCAGGGCCACAAGCTCGCGCACCACGCGGGCCGCTGGCTGCATGGAGCGGCCATAAAATTCCAGCACCATAACCCGCGAATGTTGCGGCCTAGGGTGCAGCACAAAGCAGGCTTCGGTAATGATCCCGTCCACGCCCTCTTTCTGCATCCCAGGCAAGCCGCCAAGGGCCTTGTTGGTCACATCCTTGCCCAGGCCGGGCAGGCGGATTTCGTCCCCGCGCAGATGCACCACATTGCGCACGCCGCCGCTCATGTCCTTGATCACAAAAACCGCTGTTTCCTCGGGCAGAATCTTGTGCCGCGGATGGTTTTCGCGCTCGACCTGAATCAGTTCCCCCGTGGGCGTGACCATGCGCCACCAAAGCAGGTTGTCCAGGGTAGTGCCATACTCAAAGGCGCTTGGGCCGCCGGCATTTTCGGAAATGTTTCCGCCTATGCTTGAAGCCTGCTTGGATGCGGGATCAAGGCTTAGAAGCGCCCCGGCCTCCCTCGCGGCATTGACAGCCTCCTGGGTAATTACCCCAGCCTCGCAAGTCAGGCTCATGTTTTCAAGATCGATTGGCCCGATGCGCGTGAGCCTGGTCAGGCTTACGACAACACTGCGCCGCCTTGCCGGCACGGCACCGCCTGTCATGCCCGAGCCGCCGCCGCGGGGAATGAGGGCAAACTTCTGCTCATTGGCCAGACGCACCAGGCTGGCCACTTCTTCAGCGCTCCCTGGCTCAACTACCAACAGGGGCAGTTCCATGCGCAGATCTGTGGCATCAGTGGCTGTTTCGATCAGCGCGGCTGGATCAGTGCGGATGGCCTCTGGCGGGAGAATCCGCGCAAGCGAAGCCAGTAGCCGCTCCCGAAAGGCAAGTTCGGCCTCGTAGGCTGACCAGAACATGGTAATGCCCTCGGAAATGGCTGTGGCGTAATAGTGGGCCAGGGCAACGGATTCGCTTTCAAAATTCTCGCGCACGCTTGTGCGGACGATCTCGGCGTCAATGAATGGATTATAAGCCACAAGGAAGAGTTCTTCGGCAAGAGCAATGGCCAGCTTGCGCACGGCTTCGGGCCATTCCGCAAAATCGTCAATATTCAGCTTGAGGATGCGGTTGACCACATAGTCAGGAGAAATGGAAATGTGCGGGCCTTTGTGGCGCATGCCCCCTCCCTTTCGGCGCCTGCCCAAGATCAGAGCCAGGGGATTCAGCGTCCCCAAGGCAAAGCGCGGTCAGGCGTGATGCGCAAACTTTCCTTTTAAGTCTTTGCCCTGGGCTTGGCAAGCCACGCAATTCTAGGACAAGGGGTTATGCCCTTGACCTTGGGCGCTTGCCGAGGCATCTTGCGCCCATGAATCAAAAAATTTCCTGCGCCGGTTTTTTCCTGTACTTTGGGCCAGTCTGGAAAAAACGCGGCTATTTATCCTGGCTGCTTTTCCTGGCCTTTCTGCCCCTACTTTGCGCCTGTTCCGAAAGTTCGGAAAAAAGCAAAAACGTGGCCGCAGCGCCGGTGCATACGCGCGAGGTCAAGCGGGCCGATGTGCCGCGGATTATCCAGGCTGTGGGCAATGTGCGCGCCTCAGCGCAGGTAAGCGTAACGCCAAGGGTTACTGGGCAGATTGTGGATGTGCTTTTTCGTGAGGGCGAGGAGGTCAAGGCCGGAGAGCCGCTGATCCGCATTGATGAAAGGCCCTATCAGGCCACGCTTGCTGAACGCAAGGCCCAGCTTGCGCGAACTCAGGCCCAGCTTGCCAAGGCCCAGGATGACCGCGCCCGCTTTGCCAAGCTCGTGGACGGGGGCTTTGTCAGCCGTGAAGCCTATGAACAGGCCGCCACAGACGCTGCCGCCCTAAGGGCCAGCCTGGCGGCGGACAAGGCGGCGGTTGAAAGCGCGGCCCTGGATCTCGCCTACTGCACCTTGACTGCGCCGATCAGCGGCCGGGCCGGAGCGCTCAAGGTGGACAAGGGCAATCTGGTCAAAAGCGGCGATGCCACGCCCATTGTAAGCCTGGAGACCATTGCCCCCTGCTATGTGAACTTTTCTGTGCCAGAGAGCCAGCTTGGCCTGATTTTGGAGAGCCTGCGCAATGGCCCGGTGGCGCTGACAGCCAAAGCCAGCAACGCCGAGCCTGAGCCTGGCTTTCTGACCCTGGTTGACAATAGCGTGGACACGCGCACCGGGACAATTCCCTTGCGCGCAAGCTTTGCCAATTCAGAGCGCCGCCTCTGGCCCGGGGCTTTTGTTCAGGTTTTTCTGCCTCTTGGCGTGGCCAGGGATGCCCTGGTTGTACCCACAAGAGCCGTACTTGCTGGCCGCGATGAGCATTATGTCTATGTGGCAGGTGCGGATGGTCTGGCAAAGTACCGCAAGGTCAAGGTGCTTTTTGAGGCCGATGCGGACAAGGCCAGGGGTTTGCCTGAAAAGCTGAGCGTAGTCGAGGGGGAGCTTGAGCCTGGGGAGCGCGTGGTAGTTGAAGGCCAGGTGCGTCTTGCCCCTGGCCTTAAGCTCAATATTCTCGATTAGTCAGCTTCTACATGCCTCCAGGGGGGCGCACAAGGGGCAAGTCGCTACTGTCTGGCGGCGGGATCAGCGGATCGCCCGGGATATTGTTCATGGGTGCGCCGCGCCGGTTCAAATCCGGCTTCTGGCCGCTGCCATGCTGGTTGATGAAGTCAACCCACTCGGCGCGCTGAATGGCGCCATCGCCGTTGCGGTCAATGACCACAAAGGCTTGCTGGTTCATGCCCGGATAGTTGGCCTGAAATTCTTCCAGCACTACCTTGCCGTCCTTGTCCTTGTCCATTTCGCTAAACTTGTCCGAAGCGCGGCTGGACATGGGATTGGGCGTGGATTCTGCGCCATAAGTCGTGGCCCAGAGCAGCAGCACAATGCCGAGAAGCACAACCAGCGCCGCAAGCCATTTATAATTGGAAGCCGCAGGCCTTTGCTCGCTCATTTTTTGTCTCCTTTGCTTTTGGCAAAGCCAAAGCACTTAGACTTTGCGGCAAAGGGCGCAATTTGTCCAGATGCACATCTGGAACTTGCGCGTCAGCGCTTTCAAGCGCCGGAAAATCCCTGGCATAAAAAAAGGCCGAAGAAGCTTCGGCCTTTTGAAGACGCGCGGAATAATTCTCAGGATTAAGCCTCTTCCTTTTCGCTCTCGTACCAGAATGGGCGCAGGAATTTCAGGCGGCAGTTTTCGCCCACATTGGGCGTGGGGTCGCGGCGGCCTTTCTGGACGCGCAAATTCTGATCCCCGATTTTGATTTGCAGGTCAATGATGTCGCCAAGAAAAGCCTTGCGCGTTACCTGGCCGCCAACGCCTTCTTCGACAAAATCAATTTCCAGGGGGCGGCTGGCCATGCAGAGTTTGGTCTGCCTTAGCAGATCTTCTGGCGGCAGAAGCTCTGGCGGAAGCTGCTCCCCGCCTGGGAAGCGCCAGGAATCGCCCTGGCCCTCCACATCGAGGAAGTTGGAAAGGCCAATGAAGCTGAAAACGAACTTGTTTGCCGGTTTGGTGTAGATATTCAGCGGCGTGTCAATCTGCTGAACCACGCCAAGGCGCATGACCAGAATACGGTCTGAAAGGGCCATTGCCTCGGCCTGGTCATGGGTGACATAGATGATTGAAAAGCCGTACTGGCGCTGCAAGTCCTTTATTTCAAAGCGCATTTCTTCGCGCAAATGCGGGTCAAGGCTGGAGAGCGGCTCATCTAAAAGCATGACATCGGGGTTGATGGCCAGGGCGCGGGCCAGGGCCACGCGCTGTTTGCCGCCGCCCGAGAGGGAGTCTGGGCTTTTTTTGGCTACGTCAAGCAAGTTGGTTGAGGCCAGGGCATCGCGGGTGCGCCGTTCGATCTCCGCAGCCGGGGTCTTGCGCAAGCGCAGCGGAAAGGCCACATTTTCATAGACGCTTAAATGCGGCCAGACGGCAAAAGCCTGGAAAACCATGCCGAAATCGCGCTTTTCCGGCGGCAGATAATAGCCCCGCGCTTTCGAGGAGAGCAGGCGGTCGCCAACGTAGATTTCGCCCTCGTCCAGATCCTCAAAGCCTGCAACCATGCGCAGAGTGGTGGTCTTGCCGCAGCCGGAAGGCCCGAGCATCGAAAAGCACTCGCCCTTGCCGATTTCCAGATTCAGGCTGTCCACGGCCCGAACCTTGCCAAAGATCTTGCTTACATCTTTCAAGCGGACATAGGACATGGCTTTAACCTACTTTGCATGTTTTGCCGTGAAGCGGTTAATCAGGGTCTGGCCTGTCACAAGCAGAATCAGCGTAACTCCGGCAAGTGCCGCCGAGACCACGGTTTCGCCATCTTCATTGAGCGTATAAATGGCTACGCCAATGGTGCGCGTTGTGGGCGCGTAGAGCAGGATGGATACTGTAAGCTCGCGCAGTGAGGGCAGGAAGATCAAAAAGAAAGCCGCAAGCATGCCAGGGCGCACCAGCGGCAGGACAATGTCCTTAAGGGCCTGCCACATTGTGGCCCCGCAGGCGCGCGCCGCCTCCACCAGGGAGTCGTGAACCTGCTCCAGGGCGGCAGAGTTGGCCTTGAGCGAAAAGGCCATGTAGCGGGCAATGTAGGCCACAAGGATGATCCAGAGCGTATTGTAGAGGTTGATCCCAAACTTGCCGCTCCAGGCCAGGATTACGCCCAGGGCTATGACTGAGCCGGGCACGGAGAAGGGCAGCATGCCGAGAAATTCCAGAATCCCCTTGCCGCGCACTTTCATCTTGACGATTACATAAGAGATGATCACGCCAGCGAACATGGTGATCAGCGCCGAAAGCAGTCCAAGGCTAAGGCTGTTGAAAATGGCGTCCTTGGTAAGCTGGTGCTCAAAGAGAATGAACTTGTAGTTGTTGAGGGAGAGATTTTCCCAGGTAAAGGGCAGGCCGTAAGTCTCAAGGCCGCCAACCAGGAAGATTACCAGGGTCGGCAGGCCGATGGTAAAGGCAATGTAGGCAATGCAGAATACAAGCAGCGGAATACGCATGCCGCGCAGTTTGAGTTCCATGGGCCGGAAGCTCTTGCCGGCAATAATCTGGTAGCGGCCACGGCTTAAAACCTTGTTCTGCGCCCAGATAATTAGGGCGGCGGTAATTACCAGCACAGTGGAAAGCACTGTGCCCGTGCGGATGGATTCAAAACTGCCCGCACTCTGGTGGATGCGCTCATAAATCAGGGTCGGAATATTATAGATGCCGTTTTCGATGCCAAGCACGGCCACCGTGCCGAAGTGGGCCATGGAATAGAGCGCGATCAGCAGCGCGCCGGAAAGGATGCTTGGCAGAACCAGGGGAATGGTGATCTTGCGTGTGATTGTAAAAAGCCCCGCACCGGAAATCCGCGCCGATTCCTCAAGGGTTGGATCCATGCGCTCAAGCGCCCCGCAGACCTGGATAAAGACAAAGGGGAAGAGATACATGATCTCAACCATGACAATTCCGGCATAGGAATAGATATTGAAAAGCGGCTCTTCCAGGCCGAAAGTATCCATGAAAAACCTGTTGATATAGCCAGCGCGCGGCGAAAGTAGCATCTTCCAGGCCAAAGCGCCAATGAAAGAGGGCAGCATGAAGGGCACAAGGAACATTCCTTTCATAAAGCGCTTGTATGGAAGATCCGTGCGCGTAACCAGCCAGGCAAAAAAGGTGCCCACCGTGGTGCTGCCAAGGGTTGTGCCGCAGGCAATGATTACCGAGTTGAGCAGGGCTTCATAGGTATCAGGCTCTTTTAAGACATTGATTACATCGGTGAGGTTGAAAGTATTGTTGGCATTGTCCCAGAAGGCGTTGAAAAAGATCAGGAATACCGGGAAAGCCACAAAGATCACCAGAATGGCTATTGAGAGGCCAAGGAGCAGTTGTGCGGTGCCAAAACCGTCCGCTTTTTTGATGGCCGAACTCATTGCTCCACCTCCGCCTTCTGGCGCGCGTCAAACCAGTGCAAGTCATGGAAGGCAATGGCGCATGGCTCGCCCTCCTTGAAAATCAGATCGTGTTCAACTGCAAGATGTGTTGGAATTTCTACCCTGAGATGTGTGCCGTCAATTTCTACAAGGTAGTCCATGAGCGGACCCAGGAAGCTTGCGCGCTTGACAATGCCCTTGAGCGCTCCCTTGGGGGCTTTTGGGCTGTCCGGGCGCTCCATGATTACATCCGAGGGGCGGCAGGCCCCGATCCACTTCTGGGCACGGCCCTCGGGCTTTGGCCAGGGCACGGGCTGGCCGCCTGTGCCTGCGCACAGGACGCCGTTTTGCTCGTTGACCTCAAGAAAATTGGCCACGCCCATGAAATTGAAGACAAAGAGATCCGCCGGTTTTTCGTAAATGTCTTCAGGTGTGCCAATCTGGCGCAATTTGCCCTTGGCGTCCATAATGGCCATGCGGTCAGAGATGGCCAGGGCAATTTCCTGGTCATGTGTTACATAGAAGACAGTAATGCCGAGATTGCGCTGCAATTCCTTGATTTCAAAGCGCATTTCCTCGCGCAGGTTGGCATCGAGGTTGGTTAAAGGCTCGTCCAGAAGCATGATCGAAGGCTCGGCCACCAGGGCGCGGGCCAGGGCCACGCGCTGCTGCTGGCCGCCGGAAAGTTCCGAGGGCAACCGCTGCTCAAGACCCTGCATATTGACCATGGCTATGGCGGCCATGGTCTTGCGTTCCAGTTCCTCTTTGGGCTTTTTGGCAATCTTGAGCGGATAGGCTACATTTTCAAAGACCGTCATATGCGGCCAGACGGCGTAATCCTGAAAGACAACGCCAATATCGCGGCGGTCTGGAGGCAGGACATCGCCTCCGGCCTTGGCCACAAGCTCATCGCCAATGCTCAGGGAGCCGCTGTCCGGGCTTTCAAAGCCTGCCAGAAGGCGCATCAGCACTGTTTTGCCACAGCCGGACGGCCCAAGCAGGGTAAAGCACTCCCCATGTTCGAGAGTGAGCGAAAGATCCTTGAGAACCTGGTTTTTTCCGTAAGCTTTGCTTACTGAATCAAGATTAATCCTGGCCATAGACTTGCTTTGGGTCAGAAGTGAGCAAAAATGACGCGCCAGCAATGGCGCGTCATCCTCAATGCCGTAAGCGGGCTACTTGCCCTGCATGATGTCGGTGAATTTCTTGATCGTGTTCTGCTTTTCAGCGATCATCTTGGGGTAGTCAACCTTGATGGAGCGCTTGAGAGCCTCAGCCGGGGAGGAGACAGGCAGAGCAGGGTCAGTCTTAACATCGTTGCGCACAGGAAGCGTGCCTTCAGAGGCGATAATCGTCTGTGCTTCCTTGGAAAGCAGGAAGTCAACAAACTTCTTGGCCGCCGTAAGGTTTGGCGTACCTTTGAGAATGGCCACAGGGCTTGGCGAAAGCAGAATCTGCGGCGGGAAGGCGTAGCCAATCTTGGCACCTTTCTTCATCTTGCCCAGGGTGATGTAGTCCACGCCAATGCAGCCCAGAAGCTCGCCAGAGGCCGTATCGTCCACAACCTGGCCTGCGCCCTTGCCAATCTTGGCCTTGTTGGCGGCCATCTTGCTGATGAACTCCCAGCCAAATTCCTTGACCAGCATGGAAATGGCCATATAGGCCGTGCCGGAAAGGGCCGGGTTAGCCACGCCAAAAGCGCCCTTGAACTCCTTGCCGAGGATATTGTCCCACTGGCTGGGCTTGGTCTTCACAAACTGGGTGTTATAGACGATGCCCAGGGTGCCAAGGCGAGCCGCAGTGAAGTAGCCGTCATAGTCGGTAAAGGGCTGGATAAGCTCCTTAATCGGCGCGGGGGTGAACTTTTCAAGCATGCCCTCGTTCTTCATGTTGTAGAAATCGGGCACTTCGCTGGTCCAGAGCACATCCGCGAGAATTTTGCCCGACTGGCGCTCGGTGGCTATCTTGGCCATGAGCTTGCCCGCGCCAGCGGACTGGTAGTCAACGGCGATGCCCGGGTTCTTCTTCTTGAAAGCATCGACAATCGGCCCAATCATGGCCTCTTTCATTGAGGTGTAGATGATCAGTTTTTCCTCGGCCTGGGCTTTCTGCGCCAGAAGCCCGAGGCTGAAGCAAAGAACCATAAGGCAGGCAAAAATTTTTTTGAACATTGAGTTTGTTCCTCCGCTGACAGGTTGGAAGATAGAAAGGCCAGGGCCAGAAGCCAGACAAAATCAGAACGAGCTGCTATGTTATCGGGAATGGGGCGCAAAGGCAAGTTTGCGCGGGGGATTGTGAAGAATTTTACTTGAAACAAGACCGCCCAATTTCCTTTTCAGGGGCATTGGACGGCCTTGAGGCTTGATGTGCTGTTGGGGCTATTTTTCGTCCGTATTATCCAGCGCGGAATCCGCTTCGCTTTCCCGGCCCATGATGATGGGCGTGGGCGGGACGGTCTGGGCCGGATCTTCCTTAATCAGGTCTGGCATTTCATGTTCCTGGCTCATGGCATCCTCTTTGCTTTAGAAAGACAATTCATTCTGCCTTTGGAAGAGAAAAAATCCTTTTGACGACGTTCACCTGGCTTGCGCCTCGGCCTTTGGCTTACACACGGTTTCAGCTGGCGCTGCCTCGGCCAGGGCCTTGAGTTGCGCGGCAGTCAGCGGGGTGTGGTTGCCGCCAAAATGAATCTTGTTCATCTGCGCAGGCGAAAGAATCTCGGCCGCGCTCAGATCGGGCTTAGGGATTATTTTCATGGCAGGGCAGCCTCTGGAAAATTCCAAGGATCAGGTTCAGGGAAAGCACACTTAAAACATAGGCCAGAAGCAGGCCAAAAAAGTCTGCATTGAGCGGCAAGGCCTTTGCCAGCCAGCCTCCGCCAAGGTAGCAGAAGAAAAGCAGCCAGAGCGTGGCCTGCACGCCCACGCAGAGCGTGCACCAGTGCCCGGCCTTGAACTTCTGATACCAGATACTCCAGCAGGTGTAAGGCAGGCAAAAAACATTGCAAAGCGCAAGCGCCGGCCACATTTTGGGGTAAAGCAAAAGCACGATCAGCGATATGCCAAAATAGCCAAAGCCAATCTCGCTCCAGGAAAAAACGCCAACCAGCTTGGAGGCGCTGCTTTTGGCAATGCTGTCGCAGCCGCCTTCTTCAAGCACAGCGCAGACGCGCTCAGAAGCGGCAGTGTGAATGTTCAGCGTTTTTTGCAAAAGCAGGAACGAGAAATAGAGGCCGACGCAGTTGAAAAGAGTGAGCAAAATGGTGGAAAAATGCGCATAAAGGCCGCGGCTTAAGAAAAAGTAAACAAAAAGGCCGCCAAAGCCTGCCACAAGCACATAGTTTGCCAGCATGGCCACGATTTCCGTGAGCCGGTGCGCGTTATATTCCGGCTCGCGTGAGCCTGCGTCAGGATAGGCCAGGAGGGCCACGCCATTCCAGGCTTCAATAAAGGTTGTCAGGTCAACCTTTTGCCTCTGCCCAAGGGAATCATATTCCACAAGGCCGGCTACGGGATCGATCTTGTCCACAATGACAAAGATGCCAGCCTTGCTCTGGGCCAGAAAGGGCGTGCTTAAGGACGAGATTTTGCACTTGTCCTTAAAAAGCACGCCCTCATTCTTGACACCATAGTTTTTGAGCAGATGCGAAAGGCCATAGAGCGAATTGAAGGTCATGCCCTTGAACTGGGCATCTGAATAGGCATCAGTGTGCGGAACGCCCAGTTCGGCAAGAAAGCGGGTTAAGATGCTCTTGGCCTGCATGGCGCTTACCCGAAAGACTGGACTTTGGCCAAAAGGTCGTTGCCGTCAATCTCGCCGCTATGCCGCCACTGTTCAACGCCATTGACATAAACGATGAAGGTGGGGATGCCCTCCACGCCGGCATCCTTGGCAAATTGCTGGTTTTGGTCAATATCGAATTGCAGGACAGCGGCCTCATTGCCTAAAAGTTCCTTAACCTGGGCCACTATGGGCATCATCCTCTGGCAATGGGGACACCAGGATGCGAAAAATTCAACCAGAAGCAGGTGATATTTTTTGACTGTGTCGTTGTAGCTCATTGTTCTTCTCCGTCTTTTACTGCATTGAATGGCAATGCAGTCTTATTGAGCAGTTAATTACGATTGCAGCGGCGTCAATATGCCACTGGGCCATTTTGAAAAGGCAATGTTCAGGAAGCCAGGGCCAGGGGAAGCGGCTCTTGACCTTGCAGTCCTTTGCAGTATCTTCGCGCCGAGGGAGGCAGAGGCTGATGGCCAAACAGCTGATCATTGTGGAATCACCAGCCAAGGTGAAGACCATTCGCAAATTTTTGGGGGATGCCTACACGGTCAAGGCCAGTGTGGGCCATGTTCGCGATCTGCCTTCCAGTTCCCTGGGCGTGGACGAGGCCCAGGGTTTCCGGCCGCAGTATCAGGTCATTGAAAACAAGACCCAGGTGGTCAATGACCTGAGTTCGGCTGCGGCCAAGGCCGAGGTGGTCTATCTTGCCCCAGACCCGGATCGTGAGGGCGAGGCCATTGCCTGGCACATAGCCGAGCTTATTCGCGACAAGACCAAGGCCAAAATCCAGCGCATCCAGTTTAACGAAATTACAGAGCGCGCAGTGCGCGATGCCCTGGCCCATCCGCGCGAACTCAATGAAAATCTTTTTGATGCCCAGCAGGCCAGGCGTATCCTTGACCGCCTTGTGGGTTACAAGATCTCCCCCCTGCTCTGGAAAACCGTAAAACGCGGTATCTCTGCCGGGCGTGTGCAGTCTGTAGCCTTGCGGCTGATTGTGGAGCGCGAGCAAGAGCGCGAGGCTTTTCGCCCTGAGGAATATTGGCCATTCCGCGCCTTTTTGAGCGCTGGCGAAGGCCCGGTATTCAAGGCCGATCTCTATCGTCTGCGCGGCAAAAAGGCCCTGATCAGAAATGCGCAGGAAGCGGCGGATCTGGAAAAGGCCCTCTCTGGCAAAAACTTTGTGGTTGCCAGTGTGGAGCAGAAAGAGCGTGAACGCAGCCCCCAGCCGCCATTCATCACATCTACCTTGCAGCAGGCAGCCAACCAGCGCCTTGGCTGGACTTCCAAAAGGACAATGGGCGTGGCCCAGCGCCTTTACGAAGGAGTGGAGCTAGGCGAACGCGGCTTAACTGCCCTGATTACCTATATGCGCACTGACTCCACGCGCATTGCCCAGGAAGCTAAGGATGCAGCCAAAAATTATATTGCCGCAGCTTTTGGGGAGAGCTATCTGCCCAAAAAGAGCCGCACTTACAAAAGCAAGGAGGGTGCGCAGGACGCCCATGAGGCCATTCGCCCGGTGGATGTGGCCCTGACCCCGGATCAGCTTGGCGATCTTCTGCCCCAGGAGCAACTAAGGCTCTACAAACTGATCTGGACTCGTTTTGTGGCTTCGCAAATGGCATCAGCCAGGGTGCATGACACCAGCGCCATCATCAGTTGCGGCGAAAGTGACTGGCGCGCCAAGGGTGAGGAAATTCTCTTTCCAGGATTTCTAGCCCTGTCAAGGGATGATGAGTTAGCTGAAACGGAGCTTCCGCCGCTTGCGCCAGGCCAGAAACTGCGTCTGGAAAAGCTGGAAAAAGAGCAGAAATTTACCCAGCCTCCAGCGCGTTACAGCGAAGCAACCCTGGTGCGCGAACTGGAAGATCAGGGCATTGGCCGCCCCTCAACCTATGCGGCAATTATTTCCACCTTGCAGGATCGCGACTATGTGAGGATTCAGGACAAGCGCTTTGTGCCTACGGATCTGGGCAGAGTGGTATGCAGACAGCTTCTTGAGCATTTCCAGCGCCTGATGGATGTGGGCTTTACGGCCAAAATGGAGGAGGGCCTGGATAAGGTGGCCGAGGGCGCGGAGAACTGGGTAAAGCTCCTGAGCGATTTTGCGGAGGATTTTAATCCAACCCTGGCTGCCGCCTCCAAAAATATGCAGAGCGTCAAGGGCGGGCTTGCGGTGGATTTGCCCTGCCCGGACTGTGGCCGCCCCCTGCTGATCCGCTTTGGCAAGTCCGGTTCTTTTCTGGCCTGCTCCGGCTATCCTGAATGTCGTTTCAGCAGTGATTTTGCCCGTGACGCCCAGGGCAAGGTTGAGGCTGTGAGCGCGCAAAAGCCTGAGTATGAAAAAGTTGGCATCTGCCCGCGCTGCGGCAAGGATCTTGTGATCAAAAAAGCGCGTACAGGCAGCCGCTTCATTGCCTGCACCGGCTACCCGGACTGTGAGCATGCCGCGCCCTTTTCCACTGGCGTGGCCTGTCCCCGCTGCGGCCAGGGCGCACTGGTGGAAAAAAGCAGCAGGCGCGGCAAAATCTTCTATTCCTGCGATCAGTACCCCAAGTGCGATTTTGCAATCTGGGACAAGCCCATTCCCGTACGCTGCCCGCGCTGCGGCGGGGCTTATCTGGTTGAAAAAAAGGGGCGTTCCGGGCCACGAGTTCTTTGCCCGAACAAGGGCTGCGGTTTTGTGCTGGCAAACGCTGACGCCGAAGCCGGCGCGGAGGGCGAAAATGCCTGAGCAGCCTGTCCTTTTGCTTTGCGGCCTGGGAGCGGAGGCCGAGGCCCTGGCCAGGCTTGCCTTTGCCTGCGGTTTTGCCCTCGATGTGGTCAATCCCGCGCCTCTAGAAGAAGCTGCAAATTCGGGAGAAGGCCAGAGCCTTGAGGGCCTTGCGTTAACACCGCCAAGCCCTTTGGCCTGGACAAGCGCCTATCCCGATGCGCAAAGATTCTTGAATTTGCCGGGTTTTGCCAATTTGCTGGCTAATTGTGAAATTTCAGCCAAGCACTATGTCTGTATTTTCGCAAATAATGAGAGGGAACGCCTTAGCGCACTTTCCGAAGCCCTTGCCAGCCATGCCTTTTATATCGGGCTTAATGCCACGCGCGGCGAACGCGAGCGCCTTTTTGGGCTTTTGCGTGCCTCCGGCGTTCCGGATGCTGAGCTTGCGGCTGTGCGTTGCCCCATCGGCTTGCCAGTGGGGGCGCAAGGCGCAGAGCAACTTGCAGTAGCCGTGATGGCGGAGCTTCTGGCGGCCAGGGCCGGAACATTACAGCGGATGCGTATTGAGGATTGACGGAAAGGCTTTGCGCGGTTTAGGTATAGTTTCAAGATCCGGCAAGTATCGGGCTTGCCCTGGCTGGCGGAGCAGGCATGGAATATATTCTTGGCCTTGTATTGATAGCCTTTGTGATTTTTCTTTTTTTTGAAACCAGGCGCAAGTCTGCGCGTGTGCTTGAAGTCATTGCCGAGGAGAAAAGCCGCATCGCCGATGATTCGGGAATGACGGCAACACTGGGTGTTTTTGCCCCGGATCTGCAAACTACTGTAATAATTGGCGCTTCAGAAGAACTGGGAGTTTTCTATTACAGGATGCTGCGCCAGAGCAAGGTGATCATCCGAAGCCGGATCAATCTGATCAGCCTTGCGCGGATCGAGCTTTTGATCAACGGCCATGTTCAGGCCATTGCCCAAGGCTCAGAACAACTGACCAACTCCCTAAGAGCCACAGAGATTGCCGACAAGACCATCAGCCTTTTTTCCACGGATGCCATTCGCAACATGGAGCGGGCGGGCTTGCGCGTAGTCTTTTATGATGAGACCGGCCAGGAAAAGTGCCTGGAAATCACTTCCCTGAGGGCAGGTGATGAGCGCCAGCGCTTTGAGCGCGTCCAGCTTCTCAAAACCACTATCTGGTGGGTTTCCTTTCTGCAGCTTGCCAGCCGCCAGGCAAGGCACGCCCGCTCAAGGGCGGAGTCAGCAGACTGAGCCTCGGCTTTGAAAGCCGATCAGCGATTGGCGGCGCAATTTTTTCAAAAAAAATTATCCAGAAATATCAATGACTTGTCCAAAATGATAGCGGGGTCATAACTAGTTGAAATTATTCTTGATCCACGAAATAAGCTTTTGACGCTTTTTCGGCATGGCAAACTTGATTTTACTGCCAGACTTATGGCAAGCCTTGGCGGCAAGGCGTGCCTTGTTTGATTTATGAGAATTCGGCTCAGACAAAAGCTCTGCGTACAATGTGCTTTAGATATTTTCATAATTCCGCCCGGACGCGGGAGAATGAATTTGCTTTAAGCCCCCTGTTTGGAGTTTTCAGGGGGAGCGCCTGCAAGAATGGGCATGGAGTTGATATGCTGCAGAAGTTCGTACTGATATTTGCCCTTGGCCTTGCGCTTCTCGGCTGCAAGGATGAGAAAAATGCGGCGCAGAGGCCGCTCCCGCCGGTTTCGGTTTTTGAAGTTCGAGCGGAGGATGCGCCCTGGGCAGCGGAATATCAGGCTCAGGCTTCCGGGTCTATGGCTGTTGAAGTGCGCGCGCGTGTTGAGGCAATCATTAAAAAACGCCTCTACAAGGAAGGCGATTATGTCAAGGCCGGGCAGCTGCTCTTCCAGCTTGAGCGCGATCAATATGAGGCGCGCATGGAACAGGCCAAAGCGCAGTATGTCAATGCCGAGCGCGAATGGCAGCGCGTTCAGCCACTCTATGCCAAGAATGCCGTATCGCAAAAAGAGCGTGATTCCGCCAGGGCGGCTTACGAGACAGCCAAGGCTGAATTGCGCCAGGCCCAGATCAACCTGGATTACTGCCAGGTTACTGCGCCAGTTTCCGGCTACAGCAGCAAGGAGAATTTTACCCCAGGCAACCTTGTGGGCAACAATTCGCTGCTGACCTATGTCAACCAGACTGAGCCGATGTATATTGATTTTTCCATTGCCGCGCCAGAGCGTATGCAGCGCCAGATGCTCGCGCAAGAGGGGGCGCTGCTTATCCCTGAGCAGAACCGCTACAGCGCCCGCCTGCGACTGCTGGATGGCCGCTCCTACAAGGGAGAGGGCGAAGTAACGTTTATTGACAGCCAGGTGCAGCCAAGCACCGGGGTTATCCAGGCAAGGGCGGTTTTTGCCAATGCCGATAGATCGATCATGCCCGGACAATATGTGCGCATCTCAATTCATGGCGACATTTTGAAAAATGCTGTGCTAATTCCGCAAAAATGCGTCATCCACACCAAGCTTGGATCTTCGGTCATGGCTCTTGACAAGGATGATGTGGTTTCGCTTGTGCCGGTGGTTGTGCGTGCAACTGTCGGGGATCGCTATCTGATCAGCCAGGGCCTGAAAGGCGGGGAGCGAATCGTAAGCGAGGGAATCATCAAGGCCAGGCCCGGGAGCAAGGTGCGCGTGATGCCTGGGGCGGAAAAGCAGGCCATGCCCAAGGATAGCTCCAAGCCAGAGAAAGCCGGGCAGCAGGGCTAAATCATGGCCATATCCGCAAAGCCAAATCTCTTTTTGCGCAGGCCCATCCTCTCGGCAGTGATTTCCATTGTCATTACCCTGGTGGGTGCGCTTTCCATGGTAGCCCTGCCCGTTGCACAGTATCCTGAGCTTGTGCCGCCTACGGTGAATGTTTCTGCAGTTTACCCTGGCGCATCTGCTGAAACCATTTCCTCAACGGTGCTTGCGCCCCTGGAACTGAATATCAACGGCGTGGAGAACATGCTTTACATGACCTCCACATCTGCATCCGGCTCAGGCAGCGGCCAGATAAACGTCTATTTTGCCCTTGGCACTGATCCGGACATGGCCATGGTCAATGTCAACAACAAGGTCAATCTCTCCCAGTCGCAACTGCCGGAGGAGGTGCGCCGCCAGGGCGTGACCGTGACCAAGCGCTCACCGGCCATGCTTCAGATCTTAAGCTGCTATTCCCCGGATGGCCGCTACGATGAGGTAGCTCTGACCAACTGGATGAAGATGAACCTGGTTGACGAGATCAAGCGCGTCCCTGGCGTTGGCGATTGCACGGTATTTGGACAGCGCGATTATTCCATGCGCGTCTGGCTTAACCCGGACAAGCTTGCCAAATACGGTCTGAGCATCCCGCAAGTGGTTGCGGCCATTCAGGATCAGAACTCGCAGTATGCCCCAGGGAGGCTTGGGAGCATGCCGGTGGTCAAGGGCACTGAGCTTACCTGGCAGATTGACACCCAGGGGCGGCTGAATAGCCCGGCGCAGTTCGGCGAGATCATTGTCAAGACAGGGCCGAACAGCGCCATGCTCCGCTTAAAGGATGTAGCGCGGATTGAGCTTGGCGGCCTGGATTATGCGGTAAGTGACCGCTATAATGGCGCTCCTGCAAGCATGGGCGCGGTTTATCTGCTCCCTGGGGCTAACGCCATTGCAACCGGGGAGCGCGTAAGCGCCCGTGTTGCTGAAATTGCCAAAACCATGCCTGACGGTATGGAAGCGGCCATTGTAGTTGACACCAATGACTTTGTTCTGGAGTCGATCCGCGAGGTAATTCAGACCCTCTTTGAAGCGCTGCTCCTCGTGATGATTGTGGTCTATGTATTTTTACAGGACTGGCGGGCAACGCTTATCCCCTGCATTGCCGTGCCGGTCTCGATTATCGGCACCTTTGCCGGACTCTATGCCCTTGGCTTTTCAATCAATACGCTGACCCTCTTTGCCCTGGTCTTGTGTATCGGCCTTGTTGTCGATGATGCCATTGTGGTGCTTGAAAATGTTGAGCGGATCATGAGCGATGAGCATCTTCCGCCCATGGAAGCCACGGCCAAGAGCATGAACGAGGTAACACCGGCAATTATCGGCATTGTGCTTTCGCTTTGTTCGGTTTTTATTCCCGTGGCCTTTATGGGCGGCCTTGCAGGCCAGATGTATAAGCAGTTTGCGATCACCATTTCCATTTCCGTGGTGCTATCAGGCACGGTTGCGCTTACGCTTACGCCGGCGCTCTGCGCCCTGATGCTCAAGCCCAAGGGCCATGACTACAAGCCCTTGCGCGTCTTTACCTGGTTCAATTACGAGTTTGGCAAATTTACCCACGCCTATTTGCGCACAGTGCGCTGGGTAAAAAATAACGGCGTAAAGAGCGTGGCAGTCATGCTCCTGATGTGCGCGGCAATCTGGTACTTGTTCAAGATAGTCCCGGGCGGCCTAGTGCCCAATGAGGATCAGGGCTATATTCTCGGCATGGGCATTCTTGATGATGGCGCGTCCCTGAACCGCACTGAGGCTGTAGGCGATATACTCTCCAACTTCGCGCTCAAAGACCCAACTGTGCGCTCGTTTGCCAATATCAATGGCATTGACATTACCTCCGTCGCAGTCAAAAGCAACTACACCACCTTTTTCGCGGTCATGGTTCCCTGGAGTCAGCGCCGCGGCGGCCAGACACCCGCGCAACTCTCGCAGAAAATGATGGCCGTGACCATGATGCAGCCCGAGGCCGTAGTCATGGGCTTTACGCCGCCGCCAATCAGCGGCATGAGTACTACTGGCGGCTTTGAGGGCTATATCCAGATGCGCGGCGGAGGCACCCTGCAAGAACTGGAAAGCAATGCGAATGCCTTTGTGGCCGAGGCCATGAGTTCGGGCGCGGACGGCAAGCGCAAGTATCCGGCCATTGGCAGTGTGCGCAATCTCTTTTCCACCGGCGGTCCGCTGCTTTATGCCAATCTGGACAGGGATCGCTGCAAGGATATGGGCGTGGATATAAGCAGCGTATTCACGGCCATGAGCGCCACTTTTGGCGGACTTTATGTCAATGATTTCAACTACCTTGGCCGGACATTCCAGGTGCGTTTGCAGTCGGAGGCTGATTATCGCATGTTGCCGGAGGCCCTGGCCGATGTCTTTGTGGCCAATAACAAGGGGGAGATGATACCCCTAACCGCACTGATGACCCTGGAGCGGCGCACAGCGCCTCAGGTGGTGGATCGCTATAATGTTTTCCCGGCGGCCCATGTCATGGGCGATCCCGCCCCTGGCTATTCCTCCGGCCAGGCCCTTGCCGCCATGGAGGCTGTGGCCGCCACCCTGCCAAGTGGCTATTCCCTGGGCTGGGTTGGCTCGGCCCTGCAGGAGAAGCTGGCCAGCCAGGATACGTCGATCATCTTCATCCTCGCGCTGGTCATGGTCTTTCTGATCCTTGCCGCGCAGTATGAATCCTGGGCCTTGCCGCTTTCGGTACTGACTGCCGTGCCCTTTGGTGTTTTTGGGGCGCTTGTGGCTACCTGGCTCAGAGGCATGGAGAATGACGTCTATTTTCAGGTGGCCCTGATCACCATTATTGGTCTTGCGTCCAAAAATGCCATTCTGATTGTGGAATTTGCCGTAGATGCCTGGCGTGAGGGCAAAAGCCTGGATGTTTCGGCCATGTTTGCCGCACGCATCCGTTTCCGGCCGATTATCATGACTTCCCTGGCCTTTATTCTCGGTGTGCTGCCCCTGGCAATCAGCACCGGCGCTGGCGCAAATAGCCGCCATGCCATTGGCACGGCGGTCATTGGCGGAATGCTTGCGGCAACCTTTTTGGCAACGCTGGTTGTGCCCTATTTTTTCAAGGTAATCATGGAGCTTGCCCTTAAACTGCGCGGCAAGCATGATCCCAATGCCGGCAAGGGCAGTGATGAGGAGATGGAGGCGCTATGAGCTTTGCGCAAGGCTTTGCTGGCAACCGGGTGCAGATCTGGCTTGCTCCCGCGCTTATTTTTTGCTTTTTGCTTTCGGCCTGTTCCTTTGCTCCCAGATATGAGCGCCCGGAGCAGGATTTGCCCAGGGAGTGGCGCAAGGTGGATTTGGGCGCAAGCCCGCTTAATGCCGACTGGTGGACGCGCTTCAATGATCCCGTACTCAGCAAAATGGTTGAGGAAGCCTTAACGCGCAACCAGGATTTGGCGCAATCCCTGGCCAATGTGGAATCAGCCGCAGCCAGGCTTGGCGTGGCAACCTCGGCCCTCTTTCCGCATGTCAGCGGCGCTGGCGCGGCCACGGCACAGGGGGCTTCGGAAAAAACCCCCAATACGATGCCTTTCAGCAAGAGCGGCCTTTCCCGCTCCACAACCCAGTATCAGGGTTCGCTATCCGCTACCTGGGAGCTTGATCTCTGGGGCAAATACCGCAACCAGCGCACAATGCTCAGCGATGTGCTGATGAACAGCGTAATCGGGCATGAAGCCCTGCGCCTCTCCCTGGCCGCCCAGACTGCGCAGTCTTATTTTGCCCTTCTGGCGCTGGATATGCAGCTTGAGACAGCCAGGCGCACCCTCAAGAGCCGCGAAGCGGCCTTTGGCATCTACACAAGCCGTTATGAGCAGGGCGACATTACAGAGCTTGACTGGCAGCGCGCCCGCGCAGAGGTGGAGACAGCCCGCGCCCAGCTTCATGCTTCAACAGTTGCCGTGGATCAGGCTGAAGCCGCTTTGGCTGTGCTCCTGGGGCGCTCCCCGCGGGAAATAATCGAAAGCGCCATGCCCAGGGGCAAAAATATCGGGCTTTTGCCTGCTCCGCCCACTTTGCCCGAGGGGCTGCCAGCAGATCTGTTGCAGCGCAGGCCGGACATCAGGGCCGCAGAATACCTGATCATGGCCTATAACGCCAATATCGGCGTGGCCAGGGCGCAATTCTTCCCCTCCATCTCACTCACGGGAATGTTAGGAACGATCAGCGCCTCGGTTGCCAATCTCTTTACCGGGCCGGCCGGGGCATGGAGCTATGGCGCTCAGGGCAGTATTCCCCTCCTTGATTTTGGTAACAACTGGTATAATCTCAAAGATGCCGAAGCCCAGAAAAATGCAGCCATTGCGGCTTACCGCAAGACTGTCCAGAGTGCATTTCAGGACATCAGAAGCTCTCTTACAGCCCAGCGTGAAGCCGGCTCCATTGTCCGCAGTATGCAGCTTGAAGTTAAGAGCCTGCGCCGGGCCACGGAGATTGCCCGCCTCCAGTACGATAACGGCTATACCGATTATCTGACCGTTCTTGATGCCGAACGCCAGCTATTCTCCGCAGAACTCCAGCTTGCCAATGCCCTGCGCGATAGGCTTAATGCCGTGGTCGCAGTATGCATGGCCCTTGGCGGCGGCTGGGAGGACAATGGTAAAGGCCCGGGCTTTCCAGTTGCAGATACGAAAGAATTACTCGGTGCAAAGGCAGGCTCAAGCTCCAAGACAGAGACTCCTTGATGCTCACGCCAAGGCGCTTGTTAACCAAATTCGCAGGCTTGCTGGCCCTGCTTTTGCTCCTTTTCGCTCTGGCCTTGTCCGCAGAAGCGGCGCAAACAACGGGCAAAGGAAAATCTGCCAAGGGTAAATCCCTGCATGGCGCAAGCTGGGCTTTCGGAGTATCCAGGGATCGCAATTCTCCCCTCTGGAGCAAGGGGGTCAGGGCCGAGAGCATTTCCAGCCGGGCCATGCCCAAACTTGGCAAGGCCAAGGGCAAAGCTGTGAACACCGGCGGCGGCATCAGCCGTGCCTTGGACGGCAGGGATAAAAAGCGCAACGGTCTCGCCTTGTCGGTGGAAAAGGCCAGCAGCCAGTGGAAAGTGGCCCCAAGCCAGCAAACCATGCAGCCAGACGAGTGCATGGAGCGGGAAAGCCGTCATGTTCTGCGGGCGCATACCGATCTTGCTGGCCGGAAGGATCTGAGTGTAAGTGTTGGCCCGGAATTGACCATCAAGGATGAGCAGCATGGAAGTGCTGCTGCCGCTGATGGTGAGCCGGATTCCGTTCTCGGCCTGGGAATGCGTTTCAAACTCGACTTTTAGGCTGCGCCTATTCAGCTCCTAAATGCCAAGGCCGCGAAGAATTTTTCGTCACAACGAAGATCCTCTCGCGGCAGGCGGGCAAAATCAAAGGCCGGAATAAGCTCAGCAGGAGTGCATGGCCGACCTTTCGGGTTCAGCCCTGCCAGCTTGCCAAGCAAGCCGATGAGTGCTTCGGGGCGCACGCCTCTTGCTTTCAAAGATTGCAGGCTTAAACTCTGATGCCGTTTGGCCAGGCGCTCTCCCCTTGTGTCCAGAAGCAGCGGAATATGCGCATATTCTGGCGCAGGAAGATCCAGAAGGCGCAGAATCAGGAACTGGCGCGGGGTGGAAGCCAGAATGTCGCGGCCGCGCACAACCTGAGTTATGCCGCTTTGGGCATCATCAAGGGCTGTAGCCAGCTGATAGGCCCAGACAGCATCGGAGCGGCGCAAGGCAAAATCACCGCCAGTGTCCAGGGCGCTGCTTTCTTGCGGACCCTGGACAAGATCAAGGAAATTGAGCCGCAAATCAGGGCAACGCAGGCGCAGGGCTGCTTTCTGGCCCTTGGCCAGCCTTTCTTTGATAAGTTCTGGCGCAAGATTGCGGCAAGTCCCAGGATAGGGCACACCGGCATCGCCGATTTCCGCGCCCCCATGCGGCGCGCTGGCCAGGGAACGCAGATCCTTGCGGCTACAGAAACAGGGATAAACCAGCCCCTGGGCTTGTAATTTATTCAGCGCCTCCTCGTACACCTGGCTTCGCTCACTCTGGCGCAGTGGCGCTCCATCCCAGGTCAGTCCAAGCCAGGCAAGGTCTTCCAGGATTTTCTGGCTGTATTCCTCACGGCAGCGCACAGGGTCAATATCTTCGAGGCGCAGGAGCAGACGCCCCCCCTGGCTTCGCGCTGAGAGCCAGGCCAGGAGAAAGGCCCAGGCATTGCCGAGATGGAGCAGCCCGGTAGGACTGGGTGCAAGCCTGCCGCAAATGGGAGAAGTTGGCATCAGCGTAAATCCCCAAAAACCGCGCTGGAAGAATCAGGGCAAGAAAAAGGCGCCCCAAGGCGCCCTGAGATAAAAGCAGACAACCAAGGCATCAGGAGGGATTGACCTTGGCCCGAGTGGATTTCTGAGCCTTGCGCTGAAGCATGGAAACCGCCTTGTCATTGGCCTTGCGGCTATTTTTATCCGCGTTTTGCCCCGTCAGCTTTGCTGACCTCGTGTTTTCGGATGTCTTTGCGCGGTTGTTAGCGGCCACAAGGCTACTGCGGCTTTTGGCTTTGGCGTCTTTAAGCAGATTCTTGGAATTTGTCTTGCTGTTTGCCTTGACTCCTGCTTTGCTCTTGCTCTTTGAGCTTGTGCTTGCGCTGGATTGCTCTAGGGCCACCATCTGCGCAAGCTGGCTTTTGGCCTGGGCCACAAGATCTTCCTCATTGCCGCCAAGATCAATGCGTCTTGCGCCAAGCAGGGTAGTGCTGAAATAGGGATCGCTTAAGGAATTGACCCGGACTCTGGTGCGCTTGCGCGGGCTGTGGATAAACAGGCCCTCGCCAACATAGATTCCAGTATGGTAACCGCGCTTGGGATGGCGAAAAGCCACAATGTCGCCCTCGCGCATATCCTCAATATTGATGATCTTTTGCCCGATGAGCGATTGTTCGCGCGCAGTGCGCGGCACTTCAATGCCCACATTTTTGAAAGCCCAGCTTACCAGGCCGGAACAGTCGAAGCCGCCGCGATTTGCGCCGCCGCGGACGTAGGGCGTGCCAAGGGCAGTCTGAACGTGATTGAGTAATTTTTTTCCGGCCTGAATATGCTCCTCGCTCAAGCTGGCAGAGGATTCCGGCCTTGTCTGAAGCTCATGCGCCACTGTTTTGGAGGAGTTTTTCTTGTTGGCACAGGCCAACATCAGGGTGCAAGCAAGGAACAAAATGGCAGGCTTCAGGCATTTCCCCATGATCCCTCCTAGTTTGGACGGCCAGAATAGAAAATAAAAAAGCGTTTTATTCAGAGCCGAATTTTTTTCAGGCAACAATATTCAGCAAAGTTGCAGTCATTTCGTCAGCGCTGCGCACAGTCTGCGCGTTGGCCTCGTAAGCGCGCTGTGTGGAGATCATCCGCGTAAGTTCCCGCTCAAGCTCAGTGCCGCTTGGGCGCTTAACCGCGCTCAGGCCGTCATCTGCGGCCAGGTCTCCCATCTCTCTGATATTTGGGCCTGTGGGCAAAATGCTGTCAAGCACAGTGCCGCGTCCGTTCGGGCCTGTGGCATAGACTGCGTGCCTGGGTGTAAAATTATCCGTGGAGACATTGGCAATATTGTGCGCAGTGACAGCCATGCCCCTGGAATAGGCATACATTGCTCCCGCGCCAAGCCAGAGGCTGGCTGAAAGTCCATCCGCTGAGTTTATCGCGCTCATTTTATTGCTCTGCACAGAGTGTATCCTGGTAAAGAGGGCAAGGCAAGCCTTTTCTTAGCCTTGAGTGTATATATCTTGGAGGCGTGTCTTTCCTGAGAGGCAAGATGATGAATGATGGTGGGGTATTGGCGTTGTTTTCAGCACTTGCGCTTCACAATCCCAGGGCCTATCTTCGTTGCGCTTTTGCAGGATTATTTCGATGCCGATCTTTGCGCTTGCTGTGCGCTCCTTTATTGCGCTTCTGGGTCTTGCGTTTATTTCTCTGGGCATTGCCCTGATCACAAAGGCTGGCCTTGGCTGTACGCCAATCGCGGCCATGCCTCTTGTGCTGGCGCTCACTTTACCAATTTTGAGTTATGGCGGCTGGATAATCAGCCTTAATTTGCTCTTTGTGGGCTTTGAATGGCTTCTGCTACGCTGGCAGATAAGCCGCAGATCCTATGCGAGCCAGATCCTTCTGACCTTCATTTTTGGCTTTTGCGTAGATCTATGTATGCTGGCGCTTCAGGGCTATGCTCCAGAGGCATATCACTTGCGCCTTATAACAGTGGGGCTTGGCAGCCTGAGCATGGCTGTGGGGATTTTTTTAAGTGTCAAGGCCAATGTGGCGCTTTTGCCAGTGGATGCTTTTGTCCTCTCGGTGAACAGGGTGAGTGGGCTGGAATTTGGCAGGGCGCGGCTCTATGTGGATGTCTGCATGGCCCTGGGGGGACTCCTCTTGGGCTGGATTGGCCTTGAAGCCCTTGCCAGTGTGCGTGAAGGTACTTTGCTGGCGGCCCTGCTTACCGGGCCGCTGGTAAGGCTAATAAGCCGCTTTGGCCGCAAGCGCTAAGATTTAATTGACAGTGATCGGCGTGAAATAATTGCTGCTCCAGTTCAGCGCCAGGACAAAGAGCGCGGCAAAAAGGGCGATGGCCGGACAAAGCAGTGGCGGCGCTGAGAGTGAAAGGCGCATGAGCAGAGTGCCGATAACGAAGCCGGAGTTGCGGAAAATGGCGTAATAACAGGGCATATAGCATTGGGCTATGAGTACCATCGCAATGTCGGCAAAGATCAGAACCGTGTAGATGGTCTCAAAAAAGTGCGTGGCAATGCCCTGATATTCCAGTGTGAGATCGCGTCCGGCTATGCCCAGGAAAAGGGCCAGAAGGAATAGGGCGAGAATCTTTTTGCAGAGAACATAGCGTTCGCGCTTCTCAGGGTTGGTCAAAAAATGTTGCGGGCGAATCATGCCGCGGTAAAAGCCAAGGCAGACAAATACGGCCAGCGCCCCTGCGCCGGAAACTGCAATTTCGGCTACAGCAAGCCAGTTCTCAAAGCCAATGTTGATCGGCTCAGGAAAGTTGGAAAGCTCCTTGAAAGCATTGCGCAGGAGGATCAAGGTTAAAATTTCAAACTGTTTGGCCATTGAGCGCGAAAGTGAGGCCGGAATTACAAAGATTAGGCTGACAACTTCCATAGCTAGAATCAGGTTGAAAGCAAGCTCTATGGAATAAAAATGGCTTTGCGGCGGCGCGGGGAGGGCTTTGGGCCAGAGGCCAAGGCGTTCCATTTCCACTGCCAGCAGGGCGCTGATGTAGATCCAGAACAGAAACAGCCCGAGGCGGCGCTGGGTAAGGGGCTTTTCCCAGGATCTGTAGAGCAGATCATAAAAATGCGAAAGCAGGCCAAGTCTTGAGCCGGGCATGGCTCTTTTTGCCTTTAGCGCAGGAGAAAGTCCAGCCTTTTATGGCTTTTGCCCCTGGCTGAAGATGCCTTGCTTGGAATCAGGGCATTTTCGGGTTATGCAAAAGAACGCGAGCAGAGCGCGAAACTGCGTGGCAGGGGCTATAAGCCAGGAATTTCTGGCAAAGAGATTTTTGCTGAGGAGGAGACATGCCAACAATCAGCGGTAAATATCTGGGCGATCTCAGGGTAGAGTGCAAGCATGAACAGAGTGGAACGCGCCTTGTCACAGATGCCCCAAGGGACAATCACGGCAAGGGCGAGTCTTTTTCGCCTACGGATCTTTGCGCCACAGCGCTTGGTGCTTGTGCCATGACCCTTATGGGGATTTATGCCCGTGAGCATAATCTCGATCTGGCTGGCACGGAGATTGCCATTAACAAAATCATGGGCGCTGACCCCAGGCGCATTGCGCGTTTGGAAGTGAGTTTTCTTATGCCCAAGCGGCCATTTTCCGCTGAACAGCGCAAGGCGCTGGAGAATGTAGCGCGTACCTGCCCTGTTTGCCTGAGCCTCTCTGAAGCCCTGGAGCAGGTTATAAGCTTTCACTGGCAGTGAAGAATTTCGGCCAGGAGGGCCGCTCATTCAGGCTGGTTTGCGCCCCAGGGCAGATTCCCCTGGTGGAAGAACTGCTCTGGGCTGAGGGCTTTCGCTTTGAGCCAGAGCCATTTTCGCCGCTTTGCCGCAGGCTTCTGGCTTGCACCATGCCCCTTGGCGCATCGCTGGCGGCCTTTTTTGGCTATATCTACATTCAGGATCGCTCCTCCATGCTTCCGCCCCTGGCCCTTGCGCCAGAGAGAGGGGGGAGGGCGCTTGATCTTTGCGCAAGCCCTGGCGGGAAAAGCGGCTTTTTGGCGCAACTTGTGGGGCCAGACGGCTTTGTTCTTGCCAATGAGCCTAATCAGACGCGCCTGGCCACGCTGAGGGCCAATCTGGAATCGCTGAATCTGCTCTGGGCGGGCATCAGTTCAAGGCCGGGAGAAAAACTGCCTCTGGCCGATGCTTCCTGGCCCGCTATTCTGCTTGATCCTCCCTGTTCGGGATGGGGTACTGAGGACAAGCATCCGCGTGTGCGTAAACTCTGGCAGGGCCAGAAGCTTGCGCCGCTCATTGCCCTTCAGCGTCAGCTTCTGCGCGAAGCTGCGCGCCTGCTTGAGCCTGCCGGCCGTCTGCTCTATTCAACCTGCACGACCAATGAAGAGGAGAATGAAGCCCAGATCCGCTTTGCCGAGGAGGAACTTGGGCTTGAGCGTATCCCCCTTGCGCCCTTTCCCGGTTTTGTTTTTGAGGAGATGCCAGGGGGCGCGGGCACATTGCGCGTAAATGGAAAAGCCTCCTCTGCGCAGGGCTTTTATCTGGCCCTTTTGCAAAAGCCTGGGGCAGGAAGCCAGGGCAAGAGCGAATTGCCAGCGAGCTTGAGCCTGTCCACTGGCGCCCTTGAGTCTGTGAATCCGCAAAGCCTAGCCGGGCCGCTTTGTGATCCGGCGCTGTTCCCAAAAGGGCCGATTGGCGTTTTTGGGCAAAAGTTGCGCTTTATCCCGGAACATGCAGAGGGGCTTCTGGCCCAGGCTTTTCCCTGGCAGGGGGCTTTGCTTGGCCGCCTTGATCCTGAGGGCAATGTATATTGGCAGCCGCGTTTGCGCTGTCTCCTGCCTGCCCTGGAAAGCTCAGCAGAGGCAATGTCCCAGGCTTTGGTGCTGGATGATCTTGCCTCTTTGCGCAGGCTGCTTTCCGGCCAGAGTATTCAGACCAACATTCCGGGGCGGGCTTGTGCGCTCTGGTGGCGCAATCTTCCCCTTGGCATTCTCTCCCTGAAACAGGGGCGTGCGCTTGCGCAGTTCCGCTGATTGCCGTGAGCTTTGCGCGGCTTGCGCCCATTTGCTGAATCCGGCATAATTGTCGTGCTGAACCAATCTGGCTTATGGAGCGTAGATGCCCCCTGAACTTTTGCTCTGCGATATTGGCAATACTGCAATCAAGCTTGGCCTGGCTGACGCGCAGGGGGTTCATGGTAGCTATACCCTGCCCCAGGACAGGGAGCAGACCCCCGACAGTCTGGGGCTTTCAATCCTGCAGATACTGCGCCATGCCAACATTGCTCCGGATGCGCTTTGCGCCTGCGTCTGCGCTTCGGTTGTGCCGCATATCGATCCTTGCATCAAGGCCGCTGTGAGCCGCTATCTTGGCTGCGCCTGTGTCCAGGTCCCCGGGGATTTGCCAGTCCCCCTGAAAAACCGCTATGAGCGCCCGGAGGAAGTGGGCGCGGATATTCTGGTGGGAGCTTATGCCGCAAGCAGGCTTTATCCCGAGGTCAAAAGCCTGATTGTGGTGGATTATGGCACAGCTGTGACCTTTGCTGCTGTTGAAGACAGGGCTTTTCTGGGCGGCATGATTTTTCCGGGTCCGGCAACGGCAATATGGGCCTTGGCGCAGCGCGCGGCCAAGCTCCCGCAAATCAGCCTGGATCATGATATTGACGATGCCAGCCCCGGGCGCGATACAGCCGCCTGCATTCGCCAGGGCTTGCTTTTTGGTTTTGTCAGCCTGAGCGAGGGCCTATGTGCCAGGCTTAAAGCCAGGCTCAGCGGGCCTACGCAAATTGTCGGAACCGGGGGCTTTGCCCAAAGCATTGCCCGGCACACAAATCTTTTTGACGCAATAGAGCCTAAGCTTTTGCTGGAGGGCTTGCGCAGGCTGTATTATGGAAGGTCAGACCGCCGGGACAATGGCGGCATCTGAAGATTCTAGTCATCCCTTAACCCGGAGAATGAGCATGAGTACCATTGCCTCTGTTTATGGCCGTGAAATTCTAGATTCACGCGGCAACCCCACTGTGGAAGTGGAAATTACCCTGGAGTCGGGCATTAGCGCCCGCGCCGCAGTGCCCTCCGGGGCATCTACAGGCAGCCGCGAGGCCCTGGAAATGCGCGATGGTGATAAAAAGCGCTATCTGGGCAAGGGCGTAACCAAGGCGGTGGAACACGTCAACGGAGAGATTGCCGAAGCCCTGACCGGCATGGATGCCATGCGCCAGGTGCAGATTGACAATACCCTCATTGACCTCGATGGCACAGACAACAAGTCGCGCCTGGGGGCCAATGCCATGCTTGGGGCGTCCATGGCCTGCGCCCGCGCTTCGTCCCTCTTTCTCGGGCTTCCGCTCTACAAGTATATTGGCGGACTTAACGCCAAAGTGCTTCCCGCGCCAATGATGAACATCATCAACGGCGGAGCGCACGCGCCCAACAACCTCGATATTCAGGAATTCATGATCATGCCCCTCGGCGCACAGAGTTTTCGTGACTCCCTGCGCATGGGCGCGGAGATTTTCCATACCCTTGCGGCCATTCTCAAGGCCGATGGCCATGTTACCAGCGTTGGTGACGAAGGCGGTTTTGCGCCAAATCTCAAAAACCACGATGAGGCTTTTGCCTATATAATCAAGGCCATTGAACAGGCTGGCTACAATCCAGGCAGCGAAGTGGCCCTGGCCATTGATGCCGCCGCTAGTGAATTTTACAAGGATGGTAAATATGTTCTTGCCGGGGAAGGCAAGAGTTTCAGCAACGCGGAAATGACCGAGTGGCTGGCAGAGTTTACGCGCAAGTATCCGTTGATCTCCATTGAGGACGGCATGGCCGAAAACGACTGGGAGGGCTGGGCCATGCTTACCAGCACCCTGGGCGAGAATGTCCAGCTTGTTGGTGACGACCTCTTTGTGACCAATCCCTCAATCCTTGCAGAGGGCATTGCCGAGGGCCTTGCCAATTCCATTCTGATCAAGCTTAACCAGATTGGCACAGTCACCGAGACTCTGGACACCATCGAAATGGCTAAAGAGGCGGCTTATACCACGGTCATTTCGCACCGTTCCGGCGAAACCGAGGACAGCTTCATTGCCGATCTCGCAGTTGGCGTGAACGCAGGCCAGATCAAGACCGGCTCACTCTGCCGTTCGGAGCGCATGAGCAAGTATAACCAGCTCCTGCGCATTGAAGAAGAACTTGGCGAGGACGCCGAATTTTTTGGACCGATGCTTGCGGAATACTACAGCCTTGGGCACGGTGACGACTAGGGCTTTTTAGTTTTAGTTCCAAAGCGGGGAGGGCTGGCGGCCTTTCCCGCTTTTTTTAGGCTTGCGAACTTAAGGCATTAAGCTGGGCTTCAAGAGCCGCAATCTGGCTTTCCAGGGCATTCATCTTGCTCAGGTTTGCGCTTTCCATGCCCACATTTCCCTCCCGTGCGGCCTGGCCGTTTTGGCTGGCCAGGGCTGAGATCTGGCTTTTTAAGGATTGGATCTTTTTACGGATGCTTTCCACATCCTCGCCGGAGCTTCCCGAAAGGCCAGAGTTGGATTCGCTTGGCCCACTTCCTGATGCAGACTGCGAGACGGGCGGACAATTTTCGGTTCCTTCTGCCGCTTCGTCTTGCTGGTCATATTTGTGAATCATCTCGGAGAAAAGCCGCCTGGCTTCGGAAGATATTTCCGCAGTATCCCCGCTTGTGCGGGCATCTTTTTCAAGGCTGCTTTTCCCATTTTGGCCCGAATTTTCCTCAATGCCGTTCAGCCACAGGCTTCCAGCAGAGTAGGCAGAAGATACCTGCATCGTATACTCCTTACTGAAACGGAAATTTTTTCTTTTTCTTTCCGCTTAAAAGCAAGAATGATACCAGCAAGCTCTTTGCGATTATTGTGAATTTACGTAGCTTAAAAATTTTTTTCCGTATGTCGCGCTTATTGACAACAGCGCGGCAAAAGAAAATTATTGCATCCAAGGGGCTGATTTATCAGTGAAATACTAGGCTTTGCCTGGCTGCCACAGACAGCCTTTGGCGGTGAAAATTGTTTGGCCCGCAAGGGCGGCGGGAGACTTATGCAAAAATACCATTCCAAAACCCTGAGGCATTTCAAAAGCCGTATTGAGTCACTGGTGGAGGACATTGGCGCTTCCAATGACTATACTGTCCTCAAAGGCGGCCGCTCCTGGGAGGATTTTTATCGCGGGCGCTGGGGGCATGACAAAATTTCTCCCTCCACCCACGGGGTAAACTGCACCGGCTCCTGCCGCTGGGACGTCTTTGTCAAGGACGGGATTATCGTCTGGGAAGCCCAGGCCACAGATTATCCCACGCCGCATCCAGATTTCCCTGACTATGAGCCAAGGGGCTGCCCACGCGGGGCTTCAGCCTCCTGGTATGTTTACAGCCCCTTGCGGGTGCGCTATCCATATATTCGCGGAAAACTCCTCGAGCTTTGGCGCGAGGCCAAGGCCGGGGGGAAGGATGCGCTTGCGGCCTGGAGCAGCATTGTCTCAGATCCTGAAAAGCGCTCAGCCTACCAAAAGGCGCGCGGGCATGGCGGCTTTGTGCGCTTTGGCTGGGATGAGGCCGCCGAGATGATCTCAGCCGCGCTGATCCATACAATTAAGCAATACGGCCCGGATCGCGTTTTTGGCTTTACGCCGCTTCCGGCCATGAGCATGGTCAGCTTTGCCTCCGGGGCGCGTTTTCTTTCCATGCTTGGCGCAAGCATGGTCAGCTTTTATGACTGGTATTGCGATCTGCCGCCGGCCTCGCCGCAGATCTGGGGCGAGCAGACAGACGTCTGCGAAAGCGCGGACTGGTACAATGCCGGTTATATCATTTCCTGGGGTTCAAATCTGCCGCAAACGCGCACTCCCGATGCCCATTTTTATGTTGAGGCGCGTTACCAGGGCACAAAAATTACGGCCATTTCTCCGGACTATGCCGATTTTACCAAGTTTGCGGACACCTGGCTTCCAGTCAAGGCCGGGATGGACGGGGCCTTGGCTATGGCCATGACCCATGTTGTACTCAAGGAATTTTTCCTTGAGCGCAAAGTACCCTATTTTGATTATTATACCCGTCACTTTACCGATCTGCCCTATCTGCTCATTCTGGAAGAGAAAGACGGAAGCTATGTTCCTGGGCGCTGTCTCAGGGCCTCGGATCTTGGCCTTGCCGGGAATAACCCGGAATGGAAGCTCCTTGTCTATGACCAAAAGCGCAAAGGCCCTGCCGCGCCCAATGGCTCCATCGGCTCGCGCTATGGCGAGACTGGCACCTGGAATCTGGAAATGCGCGACTGTTATGACGGCCAGGAGCTTGAGCCTGCACTCTCAATAGATGAAGTTCCTGGCGCAGACTGGAAGCTAGTGGACTTCCCGATTTTTGCCTATGACTCAGCGCCAAAAACGCGCAAGGGCGCTGTGCCTGTGCAGTGGCTTAATATCAATGGCGAAAAAAAGCCCGTCTGCACAGTCTTTGACATTTTTGCCGCATCCCTGGCCCTCAATCGCGGCCACGGCGGGGAGAACGCCAAGGGCTATGACGATGCTTCCGCCTATCCCACGCCAGCCTGGCAGGAAACGATTACCGGCGTGCCAGCAGCGGACGTGATCCGTGTGGCCAGGGATTTTGCCAGCAACGCGGAGCAGACGAAGGGCCGCTCGCTAATCATCATGGGCGCTGGCATCAATCACTGGTATAATAACGATGTCTGCTACCGCGCAATTATCAACCTGACCAGCCTTTGCGGCTGTCAGGGTGTGGCCGGCGGCGGCTGGGCGCACTATGTGGGCCAGGAAAAAGTCCGCCCGCAAGGGGGCTGGGCCACTGTGACCACGGGTTCGGACTGGATGGGTCCGGCCAGGCGCAGCCAGGGCACCACTTTCTATTATTGGGCCACAGATTCCTGGCGGCATGAGCTTCTGGACATTAAGGCCATGAGTCCTGAAAGCTCGCGGGATGTCCTGCCGGCGCACCCGGCGGATTGCAATGTTATTGCCGCCCGTCTGGGCTGGATGCCCTATTATCCGCAATTCCGCCAGAATCCCCTGGATATTTGTGACGCGGCGCTTGCCGCCGGGGCCAGGAGCGAGGAGGAGATCATCGCCTATGCGGTCAAGGGGCTAAAGGACAAGAGCCTGGAAATGGCCATTGAGCACCCGGACGCGGAAGAAAATGTCCCCAGGGTAATGATCTTCTGGCGGGCCAATCCCCTAGGCTCAAATGTCAAGGGGCATGAATACTTTTTGCGCTATCTCCTTGGCACGACTCATTCCTTTCTATCGGAAGAAAGCGAGCGTGCGCCTACCGAGTTTGAGGCCGGAGAGGCCCTTGCCCAGGGCAAGCTTGATCTCATGGTCACTGCCGAGATCAGGATGAATACATCCTGCGTCTATTCAGACATTGTCCTGCCATCGGCGCACTGGTATGAATATAACGATCTCTCCTCCACGGACATGCATCCATTTATCCATCCTTTCACGGCGGCGGTTAATCCGCCCTGGGAGGCCAGGGATAACTGGTCGATGTTTGATCTTCTGGCAGGCAAATTTTCGGAAATGGCCAAGGAGAGCCTTGGAACGCGCAAGGATCTTGTGGCTACAGCCCTTGAGCATGACCAGCCAGGCGAAATCGCCCAGCCCTTTGGCGAGGTGAGCGACTGGAGCAAGGGGGAATGTGAGCCAATTCCGGGCAAGACCATGTTCAACCTCAAGGTCATTGAGCGCAATTACGCCGAGATGCACAAGATGTATTCCGCTCTTGGGCCAAAGGTCTGTGAGCCGCGCGGCGTGGGCACCAAGGGCGTGAAATGGTGCTGCGCAGAGGAATATGAAATCCTGAAGAAGATTCTTGGCGAGGTTGAGGGTGAGGGCCTGACCAAGGGTATGCCGCGTATCCAGAGCGGGCGCGATGCCTGTGAGGTTGTGCTTACGCTTTCGCCAGAGTCCAATGGCCGGGTTAGCGTGCGTTCTTGGAAAGAAGTTGAGGAAAAGACAGGCCAGAAGCTCAAGGATCTCTCAGAACCCATTGAGGATGTGCATCTGACATTCCAGTCGGTTACGGCAAGGCCAGCAGTGGGCTTTACCGCGCCAGAGTGGAGCGGCATTGAAGCTTCCGGGCGCACCTATACGCCTTTCCAGATCAATGTGCAGCGTCTTGTGCCTTTCCGCACCCTGAGTGGCAGACAGCACTTTTATCTTGACCATGCATGGACAAGGGCCTTGGGCGAGGCTTTGCCCGTGTACCGGCCGCCGCTGGCCCTGGCCGAAATTGGCGAGGTTTCCGGCAAACGCATCCCCCGCGGACAAAATGAGCTTGTTCTCAACTTCCTTTCTGTGCACAGCAAATGGTCGATCCACTCATCGTATTCGGATGTGCATATTATGCGCGTACTCTCGCGTGGCGGCGGCGAAATCTGGCTCAATGACGAAGATGCCGCTTCTGTGGGCATTCAAGATAACGAGTGGCTTGAGTGCTATAATGCCAACGGTGTTTTTATGGGCCGCGCTGTGGTCACGCATCGTCTGCCCCGGGGCAAGACCTTTATCCACCATGCCCAGGAACGCTGCATCAATATCCCCATGTCCGCAATTTCCGGGCATCGCGGCGGCACGCACAACAGCCTGACGCGCGCCCTGGTCAAGCCCACGCAGATGATCGGCGGCTACGGCCAGTTCAGCTATTCTTTCAATTATTACGGTCCAACAGGCTGCCAGCGGGACGAGATTGTGCTTGTCCGCAAGGCTGAAAAGGTGGTCTTCGATGAAAATTAAAGCCCAAATGGCAATGGTGCTCAATCTGGACAAGTGCCTGGCCTGCCATACCTGCAGCATCCCCTGCAAGAATGCCTGGACCACGCCGGCCGGCGCGGAATATATCTGGTTCAACAATGTCGAGACCAAGCCCGGCATTGGCTATCCCAAACAGTGGGAAAACCAGGAAATCTGGCATGGCGGCTGGAAGCTTGAGGACGGCAAAGCCAAATTGCGCATGGGCGGAAAACTTACCCGCTTCATGAAGCTCTTTGCCAACCCCAACCTGCCCACGCTCAAGGATTATTACGAACCCTGGAACTATAACTACAAATATCTCACCGAAGCTCCGCCATCGGAAGCCCAGCCCGCTGTAGGGCCGCGCTCGGCCATTACCGATGAAGAGATGAAGGTGGAGTGGGGCCCAAACTGGGAGGATGATCTCGCCGGGGTCAATGTTACCGGCCTTGAGGATGTCAATTTCCGTAAAATGCAGGCCAAGACCTATCTTGAGTTCAAAAACGTCTTCATGTTCCATCTGCCACGGCTCTGTGAGCATTGCCTGCATCCGGCCTGCGTGGCCTCCTGCCCATCGGGGGCGCTCTATAAGCGCGATGAGGACGGCATTGTGCTTGCGGATCAAAGCCGCTGCCGCTCCTGGCGGATGTGCATGAGCGCCTGCCCGTACAAGAAAGTTTATCTCAACTGGAAAACGCACCGTTCGGAAAAGTGCATTTTCTGTTATCCGCGCATCGAGGCTGGTGAGCCAACCCTATGCGCGCAGGCCTGCCCGGGGCGGATTCGCTATGTGGGCGTGATGCTCTATGATGCCGATAAAGTGCGCGAAGCAGCCTCTGCGCCCTCTGATGGCGGCCTTTATGAGGCCCAGCTCAAGGTCTTTCTCGATCCCGCAGAGCCAGGCGTAGCAGCCCAGGCCAGAGCCGATGGCGTGCCGGATCAGTACATTGACGCGGCCCTGCGCTCACCAATCAAAAAAATGGCAATGGAATGGCGTATTGCGCTTCCATTGCATCCGGAGTTTCGTACCCTGCCCATGGTCTGGTATGTGCCGCCGCTCTCGCCGCTACTCTCAGGGGGTCTAAGTCAGGCAAGTGAGCTTGAGAATATGCGCATCCCCTTGCAATATCTGGCTAATTTGCTTGCAGCTGGGGATCAGAAGCCTGTGCGCAAGGCTCTTGCGCGGCTTTTGGCGATGCGTGCCTTTATTCGCGCGGAACGCTTTGCCGAAAACGCGGCGCTCAAGGAAAGCGGCGACAAACTGGCCGGACAGGATGACTTTGCCGCAGACCCCTGGGGCAATGCCGATGCCCCTGCAAGTGAGCAGGATAAGGCGGCTCTTGCAGCCGAGGGGCTTAATCCTGAAATGGCGCGGGCCATGTATCGGCTTTTGGCCATTGCGCGTTTTGAAGATCGTTTTGTCCTGCCCACAACCCATCGCGAGTTTAGCGATGACGTGGGTAAGCTTAAGGGCTGTGCCGGATTTCCTGAGGCCATTTCATGAACCAGGAACAAGGCCGCCTGCTTTGCCTGGTCTCGCGTCTCCTGGACTATCCGGGCGAGGATTTTTTTGCGGATTTTCCCGCCATGCAGGCTGAAATTGCCCTGCTTGCCGAAGAAGATCAGGCAATTCCCGGGCTTTTTCTCAAGGGCCTTGAACAGCTTGGGAACAGAGCGGCTCAGGAAGCCTATGTGGCTTCTTTTGACCATGATCCCAAGGCCAGCCTTTATCTGGCCTGGCATCGCTATGGTGATGACCGCGGTCAGGGGCGGGCCATGGCCGCGCTGAACGGGCTTTACCGCGCTTGCGGTTTTGAACCGGAGGCCGGGGCGCTCCCGGATTATCTGCCGCGCCTGCTTGAATTCTTGGCCTTGTGTGATGACTGGGCAAGAGAAGTGGCCCTGGATGGCTTTGGCGCGGAAATGCTTGGCCTTGTGCAGTATCTTGAGGAGCGGCATAGCCCCTATGCGCCGCTGCTCAAGCTTGCGTTTGCGCCTTTGCGCGAACGCTGGCCGCAATTTTTCGCTCCACGGAACAAGAATGATCCCACAATTCGTCCTCTCGCCAGACAGAAGCCAGAATGTGCGGCCTGTGGCTGGCAGGATGGAGGAGCATAAGATGAACGAATTCTTTTTTGGCGGCTATCCCTATCTTTGCCTTGCGATTATGACCTTTGGGCTGATCTGGCGTTTCATTGCCACGCCAGGGGAGTGGAATGCGCGGTCAAGCGAGCTTTTTGCCAAGCGCGAGCTTGGCCTTGGCTCATATATCTTCCACTTTGCGATAATCCTGGCTTTCTTCGGCCATGTTCTGGGCTTGCTTACGCCGCAGGGCCTGCTGGACGCCTTGGGTTTTTCGCTCAAGGATCATGTTGCCGTGGCCGGATTTTTTGGGCGGATTATCGCCCCGGCTGTTCTCCTGGGCCTGGGCCTCTTGCTCTGGCGCAGAATCAGCCATGAGCCGGTCTGGAAAACAACCGTGCCCATGGATGTGGTGGTTATTTTGCTGATCATGTTCCAGGCTGTCTGCGGAGGCTTTCAGGATTATCTGCATGAGCATTTTGATGTTTTTGACAGCATCGCTCCCTGGATTCGCGGTGTCCTGTTCTTCAATCCCCGCCCGGAACTCATGCTCAACGCGCCGCTTTATCTCAAGCTGCATGTTGTTTTCGGGCTGGGATTAATGGCCTTGATTCCATATTCCAGGCTGGTGCATTTTTTCAGTGTGCCCGTGACTTTCTTTGTCCGGCCGCTGATTGTCTATCGGAGACGCTATGAGAATCTCTAATTTCCGCGAAAATTTTGATCTGCTCAACGAGGGCCTGGCATCGGCCAATTTTGCCATGGTCATGTCAACGGGCATTGTTTCCGTGGCCCTGCATCTTCTGGGCTGCCAGTGGGGAGCAATGCTTCTCTATGCGATCAATATCATCATGTTTCTCGTCCTCTGGCCGCTGTACATTCTTAAACTTGTAAAATACCCAAGGCGCATGCTGGCTGATTTTGCCGGGCATCTCTCCGGCCCGGGTTTTCTGACCATTGTTGCCGGCACCTGTATTCTGGGCAACCAGTTTGCCGTGCTGTCACAAAACTATACTGCGGCGCTCTGGCTTTTCTGGCTTGGCGTGGCCTGCTGGCTTTTCATTCTCTGGGGCACATTTTATTTTATCTTTACCAAAGACCCCAAGCCGCCAGTGCAAAATGGGATCAACGGGGCATGGCTTGTGGCCACAGTGAGTACCCAGTCCATTGTTATTCTAGGCTCAACCATTGCCGCAAAAGTGGGCTGGGATCTTGAAGTGGCTTATTTTCTGCTTTGTGCGCTCTTTGTGCTTGGGCTGATGCTCTATATCTTTGTGATCACATCCATCTTCTACCGCTTTTGCTTTGTGGAGATGCTTCCGCGTGAGCTTGATCCCACATTCTGGATCAACGCAGGGGCGGTGGCCATTACCACCCTGGCCGGGGGCACGCTGATTCTGCACAATGGCGCAACGCCCATGCTTGACCACTTTATGCCCTATATCAAGGGAACTACGCTTCTGGCCTGGGCCACGGCATCTTTCTGGATTCCCATGCTTTTTCTTTTCGGGATCTGGAGGCATTTCATCAAGGGCTACACCTTTGCCTACACAGCGGCTTTCTGGGGCATGGTCTTCCCCATGGGCATGTATACGGCCTGTACAGCCACTCTGTCGCACGCGCTCAAGTTTGCCTGGCTGATGTGTGTGCCAGACAAGTTTATCTGGGTGGCAGTTACAGCCTGGACGCTGACCTTTATCGGCATGATTGTCTCCCGCGTCCGTATTCTGCTCAATGGCCAGGGAGAAAAAACGTACTAGCTGTTTGGCAGTTATTGGAAAACAAAGAAAGCCAGAAGAAAATTCCGGCTTTCTATAAACTACCTGCAGAGTGCCTTAAAAGTTATGACTTCCCCGGAATCTGTGCAAATAATTTCTTTCGTAGGTGTACCACTTTGTATTCTGGATTAGCCTCTTTGATAAGCCCTTCAAGAATTTGCGGATCATCAGGAAAATGGTAAGTGCAGATCGCTAATTTTGGGGCAAAGCGTTGCAATGTTTCTTTTGCGCCTTGTAACATCAAACGCTCAGCCCCCTCAATATCTACTTTTATGAAGTCAACTTTTTCAAGTCCCTTATCATGGACAAAGGAATCTACAGTAGTTGTAGAAATTGCACTGTTAGTTTTAAAAATTGTAGTGTTGTATTCGACACCTAAATTTTGTGGATATATAATATTGTTGGTAGCAGAATTTCCTCTCTGCCATTGGTATAGATTAACGCTATGCTGATTACAGTTGCTCACTCCATACTGAATTGCTTCAATGTGCATAGGCTTGTTAAGCTCAACGGTCTGTTTCAATAAGGCAAATGTTTCTGGCGTGGGTTCAAATGCATAAACAATAGCCCCTTTTGCGGCAGCTTGTGCGCTAAAATCCCCAATCCATGCGCCGATATCTAAAACCACATCACCTGCCTTTACTATAACATCTACCCCCCCTCAGTGTAACCATAAGGGCCTTCAGGCAACCAAGTATCTACAAGACGTACATGCTTACTTGAATAATCTTCCCCGGTTAACAATGGAAGGAGAAAAGTATCTAAAAAAACCCCGAAAAGCTCACCCATATACTTATTGTCGTGTCTAATATCTGGTAATTTTGCTCCATTAATATCAAAATATGTATTGCCTTGAGCATCAGTGCGCAAGAATTCTTCAACGAAAACTTTTTTGAAATAGTTCCGATTGTCTTTATATGGATCTGGATTATGCGTCCCTTGTTCTATTATTCTTCGATAAAGAACAAGCGCTCCATAGGGCGTAATTGCCTTAATGGCTTTTTTAATCAGACCTTTTGAAAGTACATTCATAAAATCATCTCCTTTTTTTAGGTTTATGCCTCATTAACCGATGAGTTCATACTTTCTCTTCGGTCATTTGCTTTGCTTACTCTACCTGCAGAGTGCCTTAAAAGTTATGCTTTGCCCGGAACCTGTGCAAATAATTTCCTTCGCAGATGCACCACCTTGTAATCAGGATTAGCCTCTTTGATAAGTCCTTCAAGAATTTGCGGATCATCAGGAAAATGGTAAGTGCAGATCGCCAATTTGGGGGCAAAGCGTTGCAAGGTTTCTTTTGCGCCTTGTAGCATCAAACGCTCAGCCCCATCAATATCTGATTTTATGAAATCAACTTTTTCCAGTCCCTTATCATGGACAAAGGAATCTACAGTGGTTGTGGAAATAGCACTGTGGAATAATTGGCCGCCCTCTTGTGAATTAATAAGTGAGTTGGAAATATCATTCCCGCCTTGCCATCGGTATAGATTAACGCTATACTGATTTTTGTTGCTCACTCCATACTGAATTGCTTCAATGTGCTTAGGCTTGTTAAGCTCAACGGTCTGTTCCAATAAGGCAAATATTTTAGGCGTGGGTTCAAAGGCATAAACAATAGCCTCTTTTGCGGCAGCTTGTGCGCTGAAATCCCCAATCCAAGCACCGAGATCTAAAACAACCTCTCCTGCCTTTACTGTAATATCTACCCCCTCCCCAGTGTAACCATAAGGCCCTTCATTCATGTAAATATCTGCAAGACGTGCATACTTGCTTGAATAATCTTCATTGGTTAACAATGGAAAGAGAAAGGTATCCTCAAGGCTAAAGAAGAGCATATCCATCTCTTCAGTATTTCTAATGTCCGGTAATTTTGCACCATTAATATCAAAATATCTATTACCTAGAGAATCAGTGCGCAGAAATTCTTCGATGAACACTTTTTTAAAATAGTTCAGCTTGTCAAGATGCTTCAATTTGTCATTATTTGAATCTGGATTATGTGTCCCCTGTTTTATTATTCTCCGATAAAGAACAAGTGCTCCATAGGGCGTAATTGCCTTAATGGCTTTTTTAATCAGGCGTTTTGAAAGTACATTCATAAAATCAATCTCTTTTATTCTAGACTAAAAGTTTCTTCCAGGTTGGAGGTATTCCACCGATTGCCATGTTAGCTCCTTCATTATTATATGTCCAGAGCCAACGCTTAGCAACCTCCTGGATTGCTTCTATTGATTCAAATAGATACTGATTCAACCAGTCATACCCGACTGTTCAGTTATAGCGTTCTGCATAGCCATTTTGTTGAGGT
>QLIP01068551.1_pt1 | contig 102857 bp, 84 predicted proteins | sample 1769771 | NCBI WGS metagenome assembly QLIP01 (sample SAMN09428762, study PRJNA476227) | Gut metagenome, whole genome shotgun sequencing project. | isolation source: cecum | host: Rhizomys sinensis | place: China: Jinsha town of Minqing, Fujian Province | collected 2013-09-23 | reverse complement strand
GGCGTTCTTTTTTTTATGCCTTTATGAATAATTCAGGTTAAATGTTACACCAAGCAAGGCCACTGGAAGTTCCATGCCAACAACCCTCAGGATGCTCTACGGTTGGCGCTGTATTTCTGCTGGCGCGACGGCGAGGATTTCATCCGCATCGAGTCGGATGTCCTCGGCGACAGGTACGCTATCCGTGTTGTGCTCGTCGGGCCCGACGGCTCGGTGCAGACTCTCTGAGAGTCTGTCTTTTGCCATACCTGGCGGTATGGCTAATTTTGTGCCATGGCACTTTCGTTTTTAGGCACATACGGACAGCTTGCGCTGTCGTCGCAGGTGGGCGTGGTCGCGGTGCGGTGCACCGACTCCGCTTCGGTCTTTGTCGAGCTTACATCGCCGGGGGGCAATGTGTTGCTCGCCGAGCGGTTTTATCCGTCCGACTCTGTTGTGACTCTACGTGGCCTCGGCAGCCTCATGGCCGCCGAGTTACGAAGAGCCGCTCTCGCCTACGGCGTGTTCGAGCTTACCGTCTCGGCAGGTGACGAGCATATCGGGTGCTCTATGCCGGTGGTGCATTTCGACCGTTTTTCTGCGTTTGTGGACTGCCGTCAGTTTTTCTCCGAAAATTTTCTGACGACTCTTTCTATCAGGCGCATACCTGCAGGTTTCTCACCCGAGCTTGCAGTCTTTGCACTCAGGGGCGAGAGCCTGCAGTGGAGCATCGCGGTCACTGTTCGCGACTGCGACTCGGGACGTGTGCTCGTGGCACAGGCTACTCACTCGGAGGGTGTCGTGGCTCAGGCCGACGGTGTTGTGCCTGTCAGGCCTTACTGGCATCTTGCCGTGCGTGCCGCCGCCGATGCGTTCCCGGGGCTGAAACTGGAGGTGATGTGTTTTTCGGTGTCGTTCGGGCATAGGCAGGTTACGTTTTTTGTCGACCCACAGCTCGATATCTCTCGTCAGTTTGTGTTTTTCAATTGTTTCAATGTCGCAGAGCTGGCCGTGGTGCCTGCGGCCACCACTTCGCGCAGTGTTACGGAGCGATCGCTGGCCATCGTCGACGGAGAGTCGCGTCATTACGACGCTGTCTCCTCGCGTGAGTTCGACGAGGTGTGCGGGCCGCTTACCGCCCAGGAGGCTGAGTGGATTGATCAGTTGCTGTCGTCGCATCGGGTGATGCGCCTCGAGAGGTGCTCGCTTGCCGACACCCACGAGCTCGTGGCCGTGCCGGTGATTGTAACCGACGCGACCTGCGAAGTGGCTCGCGACGGCGACAAGCCTGCCGAGGTCAAGTTTTCGTGGCGGTATGCCAACAATCTGCCTGCGGTGCATCTGTCGGCCAACGTGTCTGTTTTTTCGTCTCAGTTCAACTCCGTTTTCCTATGAGCCGCGCCATTCACATTTCCACCGCCCGACACATCCTCAACTCGGGCGACCCTGTCGACCTCCTCGTTTGGAAGTCGGACGGTTCTATTCTGCACTTGCCCAACGTCATTTCGCTCCGCTACGATTTTTACGGAGGCTGGCGCAACGTCAAGTTGCTCGCCTCGGGCGAATGCAGAAAAATCCGCGATTGCTGCATTTTTTCTGTGAATGGTTTGGAAGTTTTCCTTTAGATTTGTTAACTTTGTGAGAACAATAAACTAACCCTAATTATGAAAAAGCTATTACTCTTATTCATTCTTTTTTTGTCTCTCATGTCTTGCTCGACTGAGACAAAAGTCCCCGAATCAGATGCCGGAAATTTTGTACTGTACCCTACAACAAATCTTTTTAACTTCTTAAAGTTAGATACTCGCAATGGTATTATAACTCAGGTGCAGTATTCTATTAATGAACCTGATAAAGAATTTGAGGTTAGCCTTAACAACGTGCCTTTAGCACCTAACGCATCAGTACCAGGCCGGTTTTCTCTCACTCCAACCCAAAACATGTGGACATTCATACTTCTTGACTCTAAAACAGGTTCTGTATGGCATGTTCAATGGAATTTTGATGCTGATAAAAGATTGATTCAACAGATAAAATTCGGCGAATAATCCGCTGTCTTTTCCCACATCATATCGAGTCCATAACTTTGCTTTTTTAGCAAAGTTATGGACTCTTTAAATTATAATTCTGTCGAAACCTTGCCGGGCTATGAAGCCCGCGCTGCGTTTACGGTCAACGCCTCGGCGGTGTTCCGCGAGGACGTTGACATTGTGCCGACCATCATTGATGACGGTCTAAGCTATGTGCCGTGGGGCGCTGACAATCAGCTTCCTTTCGACATTGTTTCTCTCGTCGAAAAGGACGAGACGCTGGCCACCTGTCAGCTCTTTAACGCCGAAGTATGCTTCGGCTCGGGGCTGCGCTACGACACCTGTCTCGCTTCACCGTCCGTCAAATCGGAAATCGAAGATTTCACTCTTGACAATGACCTCGCCTCGTACTTCCTCGGCGTCAGTCAGGATTTTAAGCACTTCGGCTTCGCCATCAGTGTTTTAATTTTGAACGCGGAGGGCACAAAGATTGTGCGCCTCTTGCGCAAGGAGGCTTGCTACTGCCGCTTTGCACCGGCAGACAGCCGTGGCGTAATACCGAAGGTATTGTACGCCAACTGGCGCAAGACCGTCTCGTCGCGTAGCGACATTGAGGTCATCGAGTTGCTCGACCCAGCCGCGCCGTGGCGCGACTTGCAGTCGAGGCTCGAGAAGAAGACGCGAACTCGAAAGTTCGCCGTAGTCTCCCGTATACCTACGGTCGACTCGACCTACTACCCAATTCCGCATTATGCGTCATTGTTCCGTGGCAAGTGGTACAACATCAAGCAGCTTATCGGAGTGGCCAAGGAGGCCAAACTCCGTAACTCCGCGCCTATAAAGTACCACATCGAGGTCGGTGCAAAGTATTGGGAAAGCATCTTCCGCGCAGAGGGCATTACCGACCGTCGCAAGCAGATGGAGCGTATCGTGCGCGAGAAACAGCAGATACTCGATTTCCTGACCGGTGCCGAGAACAGCGGCAAGGCCTGGTTCTCGACCTTCTACGTATCGCCCGACGGCCATGAGCAGCACGATGTAGTAATCAATAAAATCGACGACTCAAAGGAGGGCGGCGATTGGGAAACCGACATTCAGGAGGCAATCAATATGATTTGCTTTACAATGCGCGTGCACAGCAATTTGGTCGGCTCAGTCCCGGGCAAAGCCCAGTCCAACAACTCGGGCTCGGACAAGCGGGAGCTTTACACCATCGCCCAGGCACTGCAGAAACCCTATCACGATTTGCTCTTTACCGTTCATCGGATTATTATCCGACAGAACGGATGGAAGAATGTCACAGTTGACGTTCCGTTTATTCAGCTCACCACCTTGGACGAGCATCAGGACGCAAAGCAAGTAACCATCAACCCGAAAGACAATGCCCAAACTGATAACGAGTGACGCACAGCTGCGTCAGCATCTTCCCAATATTATCCAGTCGGTAAAAGGCGAGACTCCGTTCTACGAACGTATCTCTGTTTTCCTCGACCTTGCCGAGGACTGGGTGCGCTGCACCTTCACCTCGGAGTCTACGTTCAACACTATCTGCGGTTATACCGACAGCAACAATATAAAGATATTGTGCTGTCGCCTGGTGGTGGCCGACGCCATGCGTCGTGCCATTCCGAGCCTGGACGTCATCCTGACGCCCAACGGTTTTGGTGTCGTCAACTCCACCAACGTGGCACCGGCATCGAAGCCCCGAGTCGACCGACTCGTAGGCTCGATGACCGAGCACCGCGATGACTGCATCGCGGCGCTCCTGCCCGAGTTGGTTGGAGCCAGTAAGTGGCTCTCCTCCGCGCAGGCAGCGTTCTTCGGGGCCACACTTTTCCCCGACCTTGCGGTCGTGGACGCTCTCGGCCATTGTCCCAATAAATGGGACAAATACCTCGAAGTGCGCTCGCAGTTAGTGGATTTGGAAGCGGGGCTGGCCGTAGAATGGTTTTCGCCCGGGTTGATGGAACACCTGCGGTTCGGGGTGCTTCGTAAGTCGCTGACGCAGGCCGAGGGATTTGTCGCCGACGGCATCAAGGCCCAGTTGGTGCGCTACCTGCGCGAGGGGTCATTCAACGCACGGAGGCTTGCCGATATAGTCAACGTCATACGACAGAGCGAGGACGATTTCCCGCTGTGGCACGGCTCGGAAGTCGCGAAGCTGTTTGCCCCGCCCAAGTTCGTCAACCGAAAGGACAGCGGAGCGTACTTCTTTTAGGCTCTGTATCCGAGTACTCGGTGAGGATGGGTTTATAAGTCTTTCTTGATTCTATTTTTCGGGAGTAACCATGACGAAATGTAGGTTACGGCTCGAAGCACTACCGATTTTCCGTAGCAAAGTTAGTACGGGCGATGTCGGTGTCAAGGACAGGCATTGTTGGCCGACATTCTCGCTCCGCTCCGAGGACTCGGCCAATCCTTGACACTTTCGACATCTATGCCCGTCCTTTTTGTGCACGTAAAATCAGTTGTGCTCCGGCACTTAACCCCATAAAAACATTTCATCATGATTACTCCCGACAAACGCATCATCGAAAACAAACGAGTCGATCTCACCGACTACTCGGCCAAGTGCCCAAAAGGCTTGCGCGAGTTCTTTGTCATCATCTCTTTTGTAGACGAGTCAGGCTGCTATTTCGATGCCTTCTGTTCGAGCCGCGCTACCGCTCTCGATTACGTCCTCAATCGTTTTTATGACTGTAAGGATTACATCAAATACATCAGCATCACCGACTACGAATAAAACTCCACCGCCAGCAAGACGGCTTCCCTTGAGGGGGAGGCCGTCTTTTCCTTTTCGTTTTTTCATTTCTAATTTTGCCTCGCTATGCTCGCAAATTCCTTTAATTTCGTCGTGCCCCAAGGGTGGCACGAACTGACCGATAAACAGCTCCGCTACGTTTATCGGCTGATTGCCTCGGACTTTGAAGCCGAGTCAATCCAACTCCTTTGCCTGCTCCGATGGAGCAAAGCAAAGGTCGTGGACCGCCATGAAAGCGGTGCTTTCCTGCTGCGCCACCGTCGCGACCTGTTCGAGGCTACGCCTCTCGCTATCGCCGAGCTATTACCGCACATGGCGTGGCTCGGGGAGCTGCCGCCCTTGCCTGTAAGGCCCTCTATCTTACAGGGTAAAGAGGCTCTCGACACCGACTTTGCAGGTGTGCCGTTCGAGATTTTTCTTGCCGTCGAAAACCTTTACCAAGGTTTTATGACGACCCAACGCGACGAGTTGCTCGATACTCTCGCCACTCTGCTCTACCCCGGTCTCAAAGGCGAACTTGCTCCGTGGGAGCGCATCGCAGTTTTCTACTGGGCGGCATCGCTCAAAGATTTTTTCGCTCGCCGCTTCTCAGAGTTCTTTCAGCCGGTGGCTGATTCGTCCTCGAATTTATTAGGCGATGCCTCTCCTGACGTCGAGGCCGCCATGAACGCGCAGATACGCGCTCTTACTAAAGGCGACGTGACCAAGGAGCGAGAGATTCTCGCCCTTGACACGTGGCGTGCGCTCACCGAGCTGAACGCGCAGGCTCGCGAGTATCGCGAACTCAATGCTAAACTCAATTCCAACAAATAGTTATGTTTTGTTATTTATGGCTTTGGACAGTGTAATCAAAAAATGTGATTGGTCGGCCACCCGATTTTTCGAGGAGCTGACTCAACGCAACATTCTTGCTCGCCAGGAGAAATTTGTGTTTTGCCGTGTCAGCGGTCTCGAGGGTTTTGAGGAGGCTCTGCTGGAGTTGCAGCCGGCATCGGCCATGGTGTGCGTGTCGGATATTTCTGACGGTTACACAGAGCTTTATAATTCTCCGCGCACTCGCCGCGTCAAAACGGTTTTTATGGCTATGCGCCACGCTGTCAATGATATGGACGCGCGGCTTGCCTGCATGGAAACCATGCGCGAGTTGTTCCGCCAGTTTATGTCTCAGCTTATCCTGCAGAAGACCAGGCTCGAAGAAAACTGCATCTTCATCGACCCGCGTATTTCGTTCAACGAGGTTGACCGGTACTTCTTCTCGGGCTGCGCCTGCGCTTATTTTCAGGTGGCGGTCGATGTGTTTACCGACCTGCGTCTTAATCAGGATGAGTGGTACACTCGATATGATGTAATCGTCACTGACCCGGGACCTGACCAACGGGCTCTTGTGCGTCTCATCCGCGACGTGACCGGTGTCGATCTAAAGGAGGCCAAAGCCACTGTCGACCGCGTACCGTTTGTCATCGCCGTGGATGTGGTCGACGAGGTGGCCGTGGCTCTCGTCGATAAAATTTCCGACCTTAATATTCCATGCAAACGTATCGTTCATGACTACACCGCTGACCGAGAGACAAAAGTATGTCAATGCGTTCAATGCCACCATGGTTAAGATTTGGCGCGAGCAGATTGCTCTGCTCGGTGTCGTCGATACTGGTGCTCTTTACCGCTCAACAATAGGTGTCAGAATGGATGCCGACGGCAAGTTTCTTGACATCACCCTGGAGCAGGCGTTCAACACCTATGGTCTGTTTCAGGATTACGGCACGGGCTCAAACACGCCACGCGGAAACGGAGGCGACATCGGTCGAAGCAATCCGAGAAAGCACCGACGCTGGTTCTCGCGCAAGTACTACGCTTCGGTCATGAATCTTCAGGAGTTTTTTGCCGACAACGTGGGACAGGATTTCTGTCTCGCTCTTTCCAATGCGCTCAACCCAGACTTTATGCGTAGGGTCGTACGCAAATAGTGTCTTTTAGCGTGGCCCGTTTCCTCGCTAATTTTGTGTCGTAATTCTTACGACAATGACTTCTGATGACTTCCAACGAATCATATTCTCCGGCCACCGCCTCGCTTATTGCTGCTTTCAGGCAGTTGCAACTCAACGACTCCGTAACTCCGGAGTCGCTCGGGGCTCTGCTCGAGGCAATGCGCTCGGACTATGCCTCGCACATTGAGTTGCTTCGACTGCGCATCGTGGCGCTCGAACAGGGCTCTCCATCTCCACCGCCCAAGGACGACGGTGACGTGACGGTGACTCCGCCGCCAAAGGATGACGGTGATTCACCCGTGACTCCGCCCAAGGATAAGGACGATGATACTACTATTGTAACTCCTCCGCCAAAGGGCGACGGCTCCGGTAGTGGTTCAGGGTCGGGCAGTGGCTCGGATATCGGGGGCGGTGACAACTCTGACGTCCTCACCAATGATGAAATCGACGATCTTATCGGTGACATTTTCAAATAACTTTCATTCTTCACAAGGGTCACTAATCCCTTATATCTTATCACTTAACCCTAAACGCTTTAAAAAATGGCAACAAAGTATCTTGACCTTGCCGGTCTTTCCTACTTCATCGAGAAGCTCAAGAACCGCCAGGTGGCTGGCCTTGGCCTCTCTGCCGAGGACTTCTCGGCTGAGTTCAAGTCGCAACTCTCCGCTCTGCACTCGCGTCTCGCTTCGTTCGACCCCGCTTCGGTGGCGTCGGCTTCTTCGTTCAACTCACTCAAACAGAGCGTCGACGGACTCGCCGCTATCATCAACTCTGACGATCGTACCGACGGCGACAAGATTATCAACAAGCTCAACGAGGTGTTCACTTTCCTCTCGACCATCTCGTCGGACCAAAAGCTCTCAAGCATCCTCGCCGGTAAAGCCGACAAAGCTACTACTATCGCCGGATACGGTATAACCGATGCAGCTATCGTGGACGGTACTATCACTCTCGGTACCGCTTCGATTCGACCGCTCACTCAGCACCAGTCGCTCGACGCTTACGCCACTAAATCTTACACCAACTCTGAGCTTGCCAAAAAGGCTAACTCTGCCGACATCGTGGCACTCACCAACGCCGAAATCGATTCGGCTATCGTCGGTACAACTGTAAAGCCTTAACTCGCTCCTGAATCATGAAGTTTCTTTCTCTTGACGGCCTTACTCATCTCTGTGCGGAACTTGACAGGCGCGTTAACGAGCTTATCGGTGCGGTCCGAAAGGACCGCGCCTTTATTGCTCCAATTGCCGCCGAGGTGTACAATCATCAGCTTTATATTCGGGGCGCCAAGTTCTATCTTGATCAAGGATACGTGCCTTATGTGTTCCGGCTTATTCGCAAGCGCAATCAGTTCAATCCCAACAATTATCCTCAAAAATTCATTGAACTACACGGCCCTAACAAGCCGCGCAAGGGTTGGTGCATGTTCGGTTGCTCTGATGCCGTGCATATCGACAGCGACAATTTGTTTAGTTTTACTCTCGCTCCGCACCAATTTATTGCCGATCGCGACAAACTTTCCGGTTACGATTTTTCGCCTCTGCCCGATGCTCTTGTGCATATCAATCCTGAATATGATACTATTGCATGGGGGCGATCTACTATCGGTACCGTAAAGGAAACCGAGGGCAATTATCTACGTGGTCGTCTGATCAAACTGCGTTTTGCCATTGCTTTCGGAAAGCCCTGTCAGCAATGGAAGAAAATCAGTATTGCCGATATGGAGTCGCCTTTAGCTCAGTTCTCGGTTCTGCATGTGCCGACAATAGGGCTTGTTTTCGGTAAGCATTAAAAAAAATCGGAGCGCTCTAGCGATCCGATACTATTGTGACGGAGCGCACAGCGATAACCGTCAAGCTTATGCGAGGTCGCACTAGCAAGCGTCCCGCATTGATGCAAAGTTACGTCTTATTTTTTGCTCCGCAAAGTTTTTCAGGCTCTATTTTCAAAAGTTATTAACATTTTCGCTATAGTTATGAACATTCGCAAGCATAAACCTACTGTTCAGCTCTTCGCGGCTGTTTTTCTCATCCTGCTCGGCTGTGGTCTTCTCGTTACGGGGTTTTTCGTTCCACCGCCCGGCGAAATTCATGATTCGGTGCTTATAGCTTTCGGTGAGATTCTCACTTTCGCTGGCGCTCTCTTCGGTATTGACTATCATTATGTGTATAAATACAACCGTCGTCATGAACAGGAAGATCAATAAAATTATTATTCATTGCTCCGATACTCACGAGGGCAGGGATTATACTGTCACCGACATAGACACCTGGCATCGATGGCGAGGGTTTGCTTCTATCGGTTATCACTTCGTGATTTACCGCGACGGTTCGGTGCATGCCGGAAGGCCGCTCGAGCAGGTGGGCGCTCACTGCGTGGGTCAAAATGCCCATTCCATAGGCATCTGCTACATCGGTGGCCGCGATGCTCATTCGGACAAGCCGAAGGATACACGCACGCCTCAGCAGAAGAAGGCCATGCGACTGCTTGTCGCTGACCTCAAACGTCGGTTCCCCAAAGCTACGGTGCACGGGCACAATGAGTTTGCCGCTAAGGCTTGTCCTTGTTTCAACGTTAAATCGTCGGGGTTATGCGACATCTGATTTTTGTGCTTTGCCTCGCTCTGCTCGGATGTCGCTCGCAGAGGGCCGTGTCGGTGGAGTGTTCGTCGGTGGCCGACAGTGTCGTGTGTCAGCGCGTCGACCGCTCGTCGGTGTCGATCGATTCGGTGATGCGCTCGCTTTCGCTGGAGTTTGATACGCTGTCTGTCTGCATCGAACGACCTGCCGAGGTGGTGCGCCTCCGGGCTGTCAAAGGCCGTATAACTCAGAGTCAGTGTGAGTTGCGTGCCGCTGTCGAGGGGTATAACAGGCTCGATTCGGTGGCTTATAAAAATTCTTCGGATGTCAGGTCGGCGGTGTCGTCTTCTTCGACCGGTGTCTATAATCCGCCTGACGGCAACGTGGCTGTTGTAATCGCGGTTTTCGCTGTGGTGCTGCTGTTGTTTTTGAAAAAGCGGAGTTGACGCCGTGGCGCTGAATACTAACGCGACCGCAAGTGTCCGCCCCACCCCGGCGATGCCTCACGCTGCCCGCTCACCGCTCATTCCTCTGCGGCTACAGGCATTACGGCCTGCAAAGCCCGAACATCGTTGGTCATGGGTCGCTCCGCTCCCTATGACTAACGAACGCTCGGTCATCGGACCAGATGATTGCGATACGTGTTCTTGTCAAGACGACCTTCCGCAACCTCGCAAGCAAGGGAGCGAAAGGTCGTCTTGCCTTCGCCCTCTCCTCGCAAACTTCCTTTGATTGCTCCTGCGTCGCATTCAATCCGACACCTCGCTTGTCTCTCAGGCTTTGTAGGCTGTAATGCCCACATCCTCCGATACATGTCGCGCGAGCTGGCACTGTGTGGCAGCGCCTCCCTCCCTTCAGCGGTGGGCGGTCGCGCTTGTATTCACTCTCCTCGGCTACAGGGTTGAACGCAACAGAGTTGCGAGTGTCTGACACAATAAAATTGTGAGTGTCTGTGTGCCGTGGGCACTATTTACAGCGGTAGCGGCTCGCGCACGACTAAGCACACAACTCCGAAAGCCTCCGTTTATGTCGCGACACCACAACCCCGTAGTACCCTGCGGGACGTGGCCGTGGGGCCGGCTCACAGCTCGGTCGCAAGCGACGCTCTCTAAGAGCCTAACGCATGCGTTGCCCAAGTGGCCACTTACTACCGGGTCGTGGGGTCTCAACATTGCTCTGCAGCTTGCGGAGTCGGCAGCTTCGTCACGCTCGAGCCGGAGTTAGTTTACGCAACAGAGTTGCGAGAGTTTTACACAATAGAATTGTGAGGGTCTTACACAACAAAGTTGCGAGAGTTCGTCCCCACCCCAAGCCCCAAAGAGCGGCACTCGCTCGGAACTGACCTCCAACTCATTCCAAGTGGAGCTTGGAGGGTGCCGACTCCGAGTCTGTCGCGGTGCGTCGGGGACGGCCCACTGTTTTGCCGCAAGCGGCGCAACATAGAGCCTATCGCCACAAGTGGCGAACCCCCAATGCACTGCGGACTCCAAGTCTGCACCCCCCAAGCTCCATCTCTTCACTCGCCTCCGGTCGCCCCTCGCAACTACCGCTCTTTGCCGTTTTTTAAATGGTGTTCGCCATGGCTCACTTGTTTGTCTGTGCTACCGCGGTGGTTCGCTTGGGTTATTTTTACAACGCAAAGTTACAATCTCGCATCTCGTGGCGCAAGGGTTAAGTGCAACGTTGTAAAAAATCTTCCTCGGCTTTGACCGAGAGTATTTTTTACACGTCCCTTGCGCTTCACGACCGCCCGTTCTCTCCTGTCTCGGGCTGTTGCTTAATCGTTGTTTTGCATCGTAAAAATAACACAAGCAAACCACCGCGCAATCGCGGTTTAACTCCTAAAAAATCATCGTTATGAATGTAGTAGCTTTTAAACAACAACTCCAAGCCGACAGCGACGTGTTAAACGCGCTCGCTGAGGCTATCTCTGAGGCCAATTATGCCAATCACAATGACCTCGCTGAATCGCTCGAACTTCTTCGCTCTGACTTCGTTGTGGAGTGCGAACTTAAGTACTGCGAGCTATTCAACAATGCAAGTTTTGACGATTTTTGCGAACTCGCTAACATCTAAATCACACCCCAAGCCCCCCACGCCCACGCATATAGCGCGAAGGTATGGGGGGCTCTCTCTAACACAAACGACAGCGCGGTGGGGGGTGGTCAAGGCCACTCGGGGGCACTGCCCCCGAACCCCCGAAAGCTCTGATTCTCTTCGCTTTCCGCTCGCCAAGCCCATACAGATTCACAAATTCTGTACGGGTCCCACCTTGGCTCGCTCCCAACCTGCCTGATTGGCAGCTTATTAAGCCGTTCCCGCTTAACACCCGTCGGACTTTCCCTCCGACTCCTCCCTTCTTTTGGGTTTCGTCTTTTATACGTCCGGTTTATTGTCCTAAATTCGCATGGGAATCCCACAAATTTAGGTTTTTTTAGGATATTATGTCAAATTATACCAGTACCGCCAACGTCGTCTTATCTGTCAACGGCAAGCAGGCTCAGCAAATGCTGGCTAAATTGCAGAAGGAGGCGCAATCTCTTGAAAAAAAAATCACTGCTGCCGCTGCTGCAGGTGACAAGGTTAAACTCAAAAAGCTACAAAAGGAGCTGAACCAAACCAACAGGCTTATGGATCAGCTCCGCGGTTCGGCTTCTTCTGTGGAAAATACTCTTGCCTCTCTCGACAAGGCTTCTCCAAAGGAGCTCAACAAGGCTTTGAAGCAACTGCAGAATCAACTTAACGGTATCGAACGCGGTACTGAGGCATGGGATGCTCACATCGAAAAAATAAAGGCGGTGCGTGAGGAACTGAATCGTGTCAACGAAGCTATGCGCCCCGACGATGACCTTATGGACCAAATTAACGAGTGGTGGGAGAAGTGGCAGACTGCAATTCTCGGCGCCACGGCTGTTATCACCGGTCTGGTCATGGCCGGCCGTCAGGCTGTTAATGCCTACGCTGAAATGGAACAGGAGATGGCTAACGTGCGCAAGTTTACGGGCATGTCTGCCGAGGAGGTCGAGAAGCTTAACGAGGAGTTCAAAAAGATGGACACCCGTACCGGCCGTGAGGAGCTGAACCAACTGGCGCAGGAGGCGGGGCGTCTGGGTAAAAATTCTGTGGAGGATGTGCTCGGATTTGTTCGTGCCGCCGATAAAATCAATGTGGCTCTCGATGACCTCGGGGCTGGTGCGACTCTGACGCTTTCTAAATTGACGGGCATCTTCGGCGATGAAAAGCGGCTCGGTACGGAGCAGTCTCTTCTTGCCGTGGGCTCGGTCATAAACGAGCTGTCGCAGAACTGCTCGGCTTCGGCTCCTTACCTTGCCGAGTTTGCCTCGCGTCTGGGCGGCGTGGGCTCACAGGCCGGGCTGACTGTTCAGCAGATTATGGCGTTCGCTGCCGTGCTCGATTCTAACAATCAGGCTTGCGAGGCTTCGGCCACGGCTCTCTCTCAGGTTATTACTCGTATTTATCAAGACCCTGCCAAGTATGCTAAGGTGGCCGGTATGGATGTGGAAAAGTTCACTAAGTTGGTTAAGACGGATATGAACGGGGCTCTCATCGAGTTTTTCTCAACTTTGAATAAGGCTGGCTCTATGAAGGTGCTTTCTCCTATGTTCAAGGATATGGGCGAGAACGGTGCACGTGCCATCTCGGCTATGTCAACGCTGGCCGCCAAGTGCTCGGATGTCGTTTGGCAGCAGGAAAATGCAAATGCCGCTTTTGCCGCCGCTACTTCTATCGGGATCGAGTTTGACGTGCAGAACAATACGGTGCAGGCCGGACTCGAGAAGGCTCAGACTCGTGTACACGAGCTGGCCGTGTCGCTCGGCCAAAAGCTTCAACCTGCCATGAGGTTCTGCATATCTTCGGGCACCTTGACTCTCAAAGTGGTGTCGGCCATCGTGGATTTTATTATCAAGTATGGCCGTGAAGTGCTGACTCTTGTCTCTGCCGTCGCTGTGTACAATGCCGTTCTGCTCGTAATGAACACCCGTACTCTAATTGCCGCAAAGGCGACTTCGCTTTTCAATGCGGCTCTCGCTTTCGGTGCCAAAGTCGTGCCCGCTCTTCGTATGCTTATCGTGCCCCTAATCAATACGGTGCAGTATTTTACAAATGGTCTGCAGGTGAATTTTGCCATGCAGGAGCGTTGGCGAAAGGCCATGGCTGCCATGAAGTTTTCTAATTGGCTCGGCCTTATTCTTGCTCTCGGTGCGGCCATTTATCTCGTTGCCAGACGTTTCAAGGAATCTACTACAGAAGCCGAACGTGCCCGACAGGCATATCAAGAAATCGAACGCGAAGCCGAAAGTTCTTCCGCAACTCAAATCAAGTTGCTCGAGCAACTCTATGCCAGGACTCAGGACCAGACTCTTGCAACCGACGAGCGTCTCGCGGCCATAAAACGCATCCGGCAGATTTATCCCGACTATTTCAAGGAGTTTTCAGACGAGGCTTTCCTTGCCGGTAAAGCCGCCGACGCCTATCTCGCTCTCAAAGACGCTATCCTCGAGTCTGCCCGTGCTAAGGGGCGTGAGAGCCGCATCGCCAAACTTGAAGAGGAAATCGGAGAACTCGAGGATGAATACATGAAGAAAGCCGCGCCGTTCCTGAAGACTTCCATGCAGCGTCAGCAGGCCAATATGCTTACTCCGGAACGTTTGCAGAACGATCCGCAGTACCGCAACGCCCAGTGGGCGCTCGGTGTTCTGCAACGCACTTACCAACCCAAGATAGACGAGAAGAAACGACTGCAGAACGAACTTGCCGCCAAGAATGCCGACTACGAAATAGCCAACGGAGCATCGGGCACCGGTTCTGTTTCAGACCAATTCGACAATCTCCTTGACGGCACGGAGTACAGTTCAGTCGCACTTCAGAAGCAGGAAGAACGTGAGCGCAAACGTGCCGAAGCGGAAGCCCATCGTCAGGAGGTCAAGGCCAAACAGGAGTTCAAGGACGCGCTCAACGTGCCCAAGGGTGAGTGGGAGGCGGCATCCGCTCAGAACGTTACGGACTACACCGCAGGCTTGAAGTCCTACACTGAGTTCCTCGAGGAGAAGCACCGCCTCGACATCAAGTACTTTGACGACCGCATGGCCATATTCGAGGCCAACGGTCTGCAGGAGGACGAGGACTATCAGGAACTCCTGAAAAAGAAAGCCGAGGCTGAGGCCGCGTGGAACGAGCGAAAGTCGCGCATGGATGTGGAAGATGCAAAATTCCAACAGGGAGCCGAGGAAACTCAGGCTCAGATGGACTTTTACACTCCGTCATCCGCTCTCTTTCAAAACGAGGAAGCCCTGCAGCTTAAGCTGCACGACATCCGCATAAAGTATCTCGGCAAGATGCGTGATGCCTACGTTGCCGGCTCGGAGGAATGGGTGCAGTATCAACAGCAGATTGATACCGCCGAGGCCAACGAAAAACTGCGCATACAGCAAAAGCTGTCTCAGCGCGTGGCCGAGTGGAAGAAGCAGTACGAGTATCTCGACGCCAAAACCCGACTCGACATGGAACTCGAACTACTTAAATCCGCTTACGAAAAGAAGTTGCTTTCCGAAGAAGAATACCAACGAGCCAAGGCTGATCTTGCCAAGGAATATAAGTTGAAGTATCTTCCCGACTCTGCAAAGCCGTCGGAAGACTCCGTACATGCCGAGGCCACACGCATGGCTCGCGAACTCGCCATCGTGGACGAACTTTGCAAGCAGAAAATTCTGTCGGAGCAGGAGGCAGAAGAGGCGAAGGACCGCATCCGTAGAAATTATGAGAAAAAAGGTCTGCAGCGTGCCCGCTCCGTGGGATCAGCGGAGGCCAATCAGCTGCTCGATATTTACGAGGCCTGGAAGTCTTTCTTTTCCAAGACTGAGGAGGATGGTGAGAACTGGGCAACTCGTCTTGGCAAGCTGATGGCCGGGGTGTTTGGCCTTGTCAACGGGCTCGCTCAGCAGTCGTCGGAGTTCATGGAGGCTTGTGCCGACATTGAGCTTGCCAATGTCGAAAAGCGTTATGATGCGGAAATTGAACTCGCCGAGGGTAATTCTGCTCGTGTCAAGCGTTTGGAAAAGGAGCGTGAGTCTGAGGTGGCTCGCATCAAGTCGGAAGTGCGCCGAAAACAGTTTAATATGCAGGTGGCGCTGACCATTGCGCAGACTGCCCAAAATGCCGTGATGGCTTATGGCGCAGGACTTCAAGTTGGTGGCTTGGCCGGTCTCGCTTTGGCTCCCATCGCTGCGGCTATGGCTGTCGCTTCGGGCATGGTGCAGCTTGCCGTGATGAAGAAACAGCAGCAGGCGTCGGAGGCGCAGGGTTTTTCTCGCGGCGGCTTTACTCGCCCGGGACGTGTCGATGAACCTGCGGGCGTGGTGCACGCCGGTGAATGGGTGGCCTCGCAGAGGCTTGTCAACTCGCCTCGTACACGACCTATCATCGATGCTCTTGAGTATGCTCAGCGTACCAATACCATCGGCTCGCTTTCTATGGAGGACGTGTCGAGGTCTTTAACTGCGCCTGTCTTGCTGGCATCACAAAAATCCGGACAAAAGCCGACTACGATTATTAACAACTATAATCAACCGCAATCTGAGTCTGATGCGATTGCCGAGTATGCCGCAACAATGCGACAACTCGCTAAACGTCTCGACGAGCCGTTCGTCACCGTGGCCACCGTTTCCGGCGACCGGGGCATCAACCGCGCTCAGGATGAATATGACCGACTTTTACGTAACAAATCTCCCAAACGTTAATGCATATCTACATCAACAATAAGCTCGCCGCTCTAAAGCAGGGGACGAGTTTCGAGTACGTGTCCGAGAACCGCCTGTTTAGCGGATCCGATGGCTATACTCTCAATATTTCGTTCCCTCTGCGCGGCTGTCCTCAGAATATAGATATTTTCGGCCATCTCTACCGCGCCGACGTTTCGGCCCGTAAACTGGTGTTTGACTGTGAGATTGTTTCTCGCGGATTGCATCGGTTCGGCTCGATTGTCGTCAACGAAATCAATGAAGTGGAGGTCAAAACGCAGTTTCTCGAGGGGCGCTCGGAGCAGAATTTTTCCAAGTCGCTCGACAAGGTGTTTATCAATGAACTTGACCTTGGCGGTCCTGTCGACACTCTCGCCTCGGAAATCTCTCCGGCCGATGCTTGGTCGCCTGCCGCTAATGACTTTCGGGCCGTGGCGCTCCCTTGGGTGAATGTTGCGTCGGATTTGGTGCACAACGGGGCTGCCGTGCCCGAGGGACGTGTCCCGAAGCCCGCCAATTTTATCTGGAATAAGGATGTGGAGCAGCTGTCGTGGACGCCGTATCTTCTGCACATTACCGAGCGCATTCTTTCTGCCGTGGGGTATTCGTGTGACCTCTCTCCGTGGTACGATGATCCGGAGCTTCGTTTTCTTGTCGTGACTAATGTTCTGCCCGCTGACTGGAACATGCCGGAGTTTGCTCGCGCTCTGCCGCACTGGTCGGTGGAGGAGTTTTTCTCCAAGCTCGAGCTGTTTCTTGGCTGTGAGTTCGACTTCGACCATCGGGCCCGCTCGGTGTCGTTTGTCTCTACTGTCCGACGTATCGACAGGGCTGGTGCAGTGACTTTGACCGACGTCGTGGAGGAACACTCTACGGAGGTGGCGGTCGAGGAGGTGTCGTGTTCCTATCTCGGCTTGAAGAATGTCGTCTACAGGGATTGTTCTCACGAGGCATGGAAGTTTTACAGCTGCGACTGGTTTGTACGCGCTCAGTCGGTGCAGAGGTATGCGTCGCTCTCCGAGGTGCTCGAGTGGTTTAAGTCAAGGCGGCTGTGGAACGGACGGGATGCTTCGGCCAACATTGTGCTTTATGCCGCTGACGTGGACTCCCATTTCATTCTCGAGCCTGTGGCGAAGAATGTCAACGATTCGGGAGGGGTATGGTTTGAGTGTGTGCTGCGGCCTGTCAATCTCTTTGGCGGACGCATTGTCTCCACTGAGGTCGACGCGCCTAAGGTCGAGATTGACATTGTGCCCGCCCACATCGACCGGTTCGGCTCGGGCTCGCAGAGGATGCTCTTTGTCAACCCTTCGTCTCGCGATGACCCGGAAGACAGCGATGTGGCTATCCCTGCTCCCCTGCGTTGTCTAAAAGCGGGAGAGGCTGACAAGTCGCCCGAGTTTTTCGACAGAATCTTTCTCGCTTGGTGGAACGGTCAGGGTTGGACTCCGCTGCATCACCTGCCCCACCCTCACGTGGCTCCTTTCGAGGTGCGCGATGACTGGTCGGGCTATGATTCGTTCGGAGTGAATCTGCGGCTGAATACGTCTCGGGCTCGCATCGCCTCAGCCAGGTACAACATAGACCCGCAAAAAAAATCGACCTTTAAGTTCCTCGCCGACGCCGTGCCCGACGTCAGGGCGCTGTTCCTTATCAACGGCAAGCGTTACATCTGCGAAAAAATAACCGCGACCTTCTCCGAGCAGGGTATGTCGCAGTTGCTTAAAGGGGTGTTCTATCCGGTGCTGGATTGAGTTCTTTCCTGCTTTTTTATGTCGCCCCCATAGCCGTGTTTTCGACTATGGGGGCGAACGCTTTTGGTACGTATTCTAAAACACTGAGCGGAACGATAGTTAGCACGCTTTTTAGTACGCATTTTAGAACGCATATTAGAACACTAAATGACACGCTGTTTTTTGCCGTACAGCACCCAGTCGAGCACTTTGCGGTTGGCCACATCGACCTTGCGCATATCGTATTCTATGTACACGTCGGTCACAGTCCTGTTTCCATGGCCGAGAGCTGCAGCTATCGTATCCTTGGGGATGTCGAGCGAGGAGGCAATGGTGGCCCAGGAGTGGCGTGCCCAGTAAGTGGTGAGCTCTTCGAGGCCGCAGAGTTCCTTTATTCCGCGCAGGCCCTTGCAGAGGTTGTTGTAGAAGTGGCGATAATTATTGTATGTATCAAGGTAGTTTAACAGGTGTTTATCGCCACGATAACGGTCGATTATCGCGAGCGCTTCCGACTCTACTTTTATGGAGTAGGTCTTATGGGTCTTGGCGCGGATGTACTCCACTCTGCCATCCTTCACTTCTTTTAAATTGCACATATCCACCACGTTGATGCCGCACAGCATGAACGACAGCATGAAGAAGTCTCGGTATTTCTCCATCCACGGCTCGAGGTGGTCGGCCTGAAACACCCGGCGAAGTGCGTCGATTTTAAGGTTGCGCTTGCGCGTGGGCGCAGTCTTTATCTTGAAGCGACGGAATGGATAATTGGTCGTTATTTCGTTGTCTATCGCATCGTTGAACACGGCGCGGAGGTTGCGCAGGTTGATGCCGCGGGAATTGACCGACGGGGCTTTCTCCGACATAAAGTCGTCCCATTGCTGAAGCCATTCTTTGTTGATGTCCTCGAAGCGCAGTTTGCCGAACTTGTCTCCGGAAAATTCCTTGATGCGGCGGAGCGTTCCTTCGTACAGGCGTTTGGTGCTCCCTTTCTTATGCGATATGTAACGCTCGAACACTTTTTCCAAAGTGGTCTCCTGCTCTTTGGCAACCTTCACTTCCAGAGGTGTCTGAAATTCGATTATGGCGTCGCGGATCTGTGTGGCCGACATCTCCACCGTTATTTTTCCCTGCTCGCACAGCAGTATGTAGGCACGCTCCGACTCTACAAGCCGCTTGGTGATAATGTCGTTGTACATGCGGCGCTGTGGATGCTTTACAACCTTGCCGCCCTTGCTGTCCCAATGGGCCGGAATTACGGAAATCTGTAACGGAATGTAGGCGGTGCGGCTACGGTGGGTCACTGCAAGCATCAGGGGTGCTTCCTTGGTTGCGTCGGACTTGCTCCAACGAATATCATAATAAATCTTAATTTTTGCCATGGCGGTTAAAAATCGAGGCTTCGAGACCGATTTTGGGGGGAGGGCGACAATTCTCTTGCGCATTTCTTGCGCATTTTTCTTGCCCAACATTGCCTAATCCTGCCCATTTTTGCCCTCTAAGCCATTTTTTTTAAAGCCATTTTGGAGCCTAAATACATACAAAAAACGCTGAAAGTTTGACTTTATTGTGTCTAACTATCAGCGTTTTAACTTGCGGAGCGACCGAGATTCGAACTCGGGATACCCTTTTGGGGTATACACGCTTTCCAGGCGTGCCTCTTCAGCCACTCGAGCATCGCTCCTTTTATGGGTGCAAAGTTAGAAAGTTTTATGGAATTTTGCGATATTTATAGTGTTAATATATCTTAATACGTCCGTTTTTTATCTATAGCTCAAATTTTCCAAGGCCTTGCCTTATTATTTCGGGGCTGGCTGAGTTGGTTATATCTACGATTGTCGACGGCTCGTTACCGCCGGTTCCGGCATCGATCAGAAGTGGCACCACCGACGTGTTGGCCATAGCTATGCTCTCGGGGTCGGCGGTCATATCTTCGGTCATAACCACCGACGATGTGAGCAGTGGTCGCTCAAGCCTTCTTGCAAGTTGTCGGGCTATCGGATCGTCGGGCACACGCACTCCTACAGATTTCCGGCCTCTGAAGGCTTTGGGCAGGGTGGTAGATGGCGGCAAAATAAATGTGTACGGACCGGGAAGATACTGTTTAAGAATTCGAAATGCACGGTTATCAATTTTCGTATATTCAGCGGCTTGAGCTATATCTGCACACACTATCGACAGCAGGTTTTTATCGGGATTAAGACCTTTGATTCGGCACAAGTGTTCGATTGCGCGGCGGTTGAGAGCATCGCAGCCGTAGGCATAGAGCGTGTCGGTGGGATAAATTATTACTTGTCCGTCGGCAAGGGCTTCGACGGCCTGGTCGATGAATCGCTCATTGATCGAATTGGGATAAATCTTCAGAATTTGCATGGTATTGGGGTGTTGTATTTACAAAGTTAACAATTAAAATAACGTAAAATCACATAATTCGCTTGAAAAAGTGTATTTTTTTGACTAAGTTTGCATTTGCAATCAGCGGCAGATTATGCCGCGGCATTCGTCACTATCAATGAAGAGGCTTTTTTTACTTTTAACCTTACTTATATCCGCCTTTGGCTTGCGGGCGCAAATCAACACAGAACAAGTGCTTCGTGTGGGGCAAAATGCGCTCTACTTTGAGGATTATATTCTTTCGATTCAATATTTTAACCGCATAATACAGGCCAAACCCTATTTGGCTCAACCATATTTTTTCCGTTCGATTGCCAAGCTCAACCTCGAGGACTATCTCGGTGCCGAGCAGGATGCATCCAAGGCCATTGAGCTCAATCCCTATCTTACCGATGCCTGGGAAGTGCGCGGTGTGGCCCGTCAGAACCTTGGTCGCAGTGCCGACGCCATTGCCGACTATCGCCACGCGCTGGCCCTCCTGCCACGCAACCGCCAGCTGATGTTTAACATGGCGCTCGCCCAGCACGACACCAAACAACTGGCCGGGGCCGATTCCACTTTCGAAGCTCTGCTCAAATACTATCCCGGATTCGACGCCGGTTATCTCGGTCGCGCGCGCCTGCGCCTTGAGCAGACCGACACCATCGGTGCCTCGGCCGATATCGAAAAGGCTCTGAGTATCAACAGCAAGTCGGTCAATGCCTATATCATGCGTGCCGACATTGCCATTCAGCGAGGCGACAGTCTCGCTGCCGCCGCACGCGACATGGACGAAGCCATCAAGCTACAACCCCGCGTTGCAGGTCTTTACATCAATCGTGCCTATCTGCGCTACAGACTCGACGATTTCTTTGGTGCAATGGCCGATTTCGACTATGCCATCCAACTCGACCCCATCAACGAGGCCGCGATTTTCAACCGAGCTCTGCTCGAAATGGAAACCGCTGCCAACGACAAGGCTCTGCGCGACCTCGACCAGCTCATCTCTCTAAATCCCTACAACACACGCGCCTACTACAACCGCGCCATCGTCAATAATCTCAAGGGACGCAACCGCGAAGCTGTGGCCGACATCTCCAAGGTGCTCGACGAAGTACCCGACCTCCCCGACCCCTATTTCATGCGCAGCCAGTTTTACTACGCCATGGGCGACATGACCCGTGCCGAGCGCGACTACAAGCGTGGCCAGACACTGTCGAAGAAGGCTCAAAAGACTCACCAGAACTTCCAGGCCGGCTCTATTTCGCCCGACGGCGACACATCGGCCGACGGCAATTCGCGTGGCAATTCGCGCAAACCCGACCCAGCCATGGGCCACGCTCCCGAGGCCAGCGAAGAGGCCGCTCGCCGCTTTGCATCCCTCCTAACCGTGCGCGACAATGCCGAGATTCACGAAGAGTACAACAATGCCGCTATACGTGGCAAGGTGCAGGACCGCAACATAAACATCGAGCCTATGCCTTGGCTCGAAATATCTTATTATGCTTCGGCCTCCGAACTCCGTCCCGACACATATTATATAAAGGAAATCGACGACATCAACACCACTCGCCTCCTGCGTTTCACCCTGCGTGTCACCCCATCCATTCCGTCGCTCGACTCCGATGCCGGTGCCACCCACCTGCGCTCCATCGATTATTACAATTCCTACATAGCCACACATGCTCCGCGTGCCATCGACTTTATAGGCCGTGCCATGGACTTCATCACCGTTCGCGACTACGCTTCAGCCGTGCCCGACATAGACCGAGCTCTGGCCCTCACGCCCGACCTTGCCATCGGATACATGCTCCGCGCTCAGGCCCGATTCCACTTGTGGCAACTCGCCCAGCAGCCACAGTCGCAATCTGCCGACAAGTCCGACGCCCTCACTCGCAGCACTCTCAACCGCAAGACTATCGACGACGTAATCACCGATCTCGCCAAGGCTATCGACCTCTCACCAGCTATGGCCGAAGCATGGTACAACAAGGGTGTGGCACATATCGCCATGCAGGACTACACCTCGGCCCTCGCAGCTCTCAACAAGGCTATTGAGCTCAAACCCGAAATGGGCGAGGCCTGGTTCAATCGCGGCTTCGTGTATCTGCGTCTCGGCAACCAGCGTCTCGGCATTGCCGACCTCTCGCGCGCCGGTCAGCTCGGTATCCTCCCAGCCTACAACCTAATTAAACGAATTTCAGGACAATAACTCTCCATAAATCCACATAAAGCATATGTTCAACGAACAAGACCTCGCACAACTCGCCCACCATGGCATTAGCCCCGAAACAGCCGCAGCCCAACTGCAACGCTTTGCCACCGGATTTCCATACCTCGCCCTTGGGGGCAGCGCAACCACCGATGCCGGCATACAATCGTTAACCACTGAGCACCAGCATGATGCTGTGGAACGATGGCGGCAATATCTGGCCGACGGCGGCGAAGTTGCCAAATTCGTCCCAGCCTCAGGCGCGGCCTCGCGCATGTTCAAGGACCTCTTTGCTTTTGTCAATGGTTCCGACTCCACAGCTGCCCCCGGCTCGCCCGTGGCCAAGCTGCTCGCCGGCCTCGATGCCCTACCCTTTGCCGCCGAGCTCAACGCCACCGCACAGCGACTCTATGGCCTTGACACCAAAGATCTTCTCGCGGCCGGACGCCAGAAGGACATAATCAGCGCCATTATCTCACCCGAGGGTATGAACTATGGCGCCCTGCCCAAAGCCATGCTCACCTTCCACCGCTACGACTCCGACTCCACCACCCGCATCCCTCTTGAGGAGCACCTGGCCGAAGGCGCACAGACCGCAGCAACCAACGGCACTGTAAATCTGCATTTTACAGTCTCTGCCGACCACCGTAAACTGTTCGAGGACAAAATTGCGGCTGTACAACCAGCAATGGAACAGAAATTTGGCGTGCATTACAACATATCGCTTTCTGAGCAAAAACCCTCCACCGATACCATTGCTGCCACCCTCGACAATCAACCCTTCCGCACCGACAGCGGCTCACTCGTATTCCGTCCCGGCGGACACGGCGCGCTGATTGCCAACCTCGGCGATATGGATTCGGCCGTAGTTTTCATCAAGAATATCGACAACGTTGTGCCCGACTCCTTGCGCCAGCCCACCGTGCACTACAAGCAGGTACTTGCCGGTACACTCATCCTCGCCCACGACCGTATTACTTCCGCACTCAAGCAGTTACGCTCAGGCCAATACACCGATGCCGACCTCGCACAGATGGTATCGTTCCTACGCACCACCCTCTGCACACAGGCTCCAGAGCTCGACACACTCTCAGGCAGCGACCTCGCGACATACCTCGAAGGCAAGTTCAACCGCCCTCTGCGTGTATGCGGCATGGTGCGCAACGACGGTGAGCCCGGCGGCGGCCCGTTCCTCGCCCGCAACCCCGACGGCTCCATCTCGCCCCAGATTCTTGAATCTACACAGATCGACACCGCCAATCCCGCCTACGCTGCAATGATGAGCCAGGCCACACACTTCAACCCCGTCGACCTCGTGTGCTATATCAAGGATATTGACGGCAACCGATTTGACCTCAACAACTTCGTCGACCCCAACACAGGTTTCATCTCCTCAAAATCACTCGGTGGCCGCGACCTCCGCGCCCTCGAGCTCCCCGGCCTCTGGAATGGGGCCATGAGCAACTGGAACACCATCTTTGTCGAAGTTCCCACAGAGACATTCAACCCCGTCAAGACCGTCAACGACCTCCTGCGTCCCGCTCATCAGGCTTGACACATTAATAATATAGGGAGATGTGACAATCTCATCTCCCTGCCTTTACACTAACTCCCCCTCAAGTGTTAAATTATGCAAATTGCCAAAAAGTTTTCGTCAGACGTATTGGTTAATTTCGTAACTTTGCACGATAAATGACAATTATGCGCAAATTCATTATACTTTCAGTCCTCACATTGCTTTTCTGCTCTTGCGGTGAATACCAAAAAGCTCTCAAAAGCAACGACTACAACTACAAGTTTGAGTTCGCCAAGCAAGCCTTTGAGCAGAAGCGCTATGTTCAGTCGGCCACGCTCTTCAACGAGTGCACCACTGTGTTCAAAGGTTCTGAGAAGGCCGAAGAAGCTATGTATCTCCTTGCTATGAGCAACTACGAGAACAAAGACTACATCACCTCCGGCCCTCAGTTCAAAGCCTATTACCAGCGATTCCCCAAGGGCAAGTTTGTAGAACCTGCCCGCTTCTACTGCGGATACGGCTACTATCTCGACTCCCCCGACCCTCAGCTCGACCAGACAACCACCATCAAGGGCATCGAAGAGCTCCAGGCATTCCTCGACTACTTCCCCCGCAGCGACAAAACCGCCCAAGCCCAAAATGCCATCTTCGAGTTGCAGGACAAACTTACACTCAAGCAGTTGCAGAATGCTCAGCTCTATTACAATCTGGGCAACTATATGGGCAACAACTACGAAAGTTGCGTAATCGTGGCCCGCAACGCCGTGCGCGACTATCCCTACTCCAAGTATAAGGAAGAGCTCGAAATGCTCATTCTCAAAGCGCGTTTCCAGGAGGCCGACCTCAGTATCGACGAGCGCAAACAGGACCGTTTCCGCGAAGTTCTCGATGAATATTATTCGTTTATCAACAACTATCCCGACTCGCCCCACCGCTCCGAGGCCGAAAACATCTATAACATAGCCCGCAAGCATGTTAAAGATTAAACATTACGTCAATCATACACGTTTTAGGATAAAATTAAAGCACTAACATACAGCTATGGACTACAAGAAATCCAACGCACCCCTCAACACCGTTACACGCGACCTCGTAGAGCTTGGCGAAGCCACAGGTAACGTATACGAAACTCTCAGCATCATCGGCAAACGAGCCAATCAGATCGCAGCTGAAATGCGCGAAGACCTGGCCAAAAAACTTGCCGAATTTGCACAGCTCAACGACTCACTCGAAGAAGTAAGCGAAAACCGCGAACAAATCGAAATCTCTCGCTACTACGAAAAGCTTCCCAAACCCACTCTGATCGCTACTCAGGAATACATCGACGGCAAGCTCTACTATCGCAATCCCTCCAAGGATCGCGCTAAAATGGACTAAAAACCATTTTTTTCGGTTGTAAATCAGTATTTTTAACTCACCGGCTTGGCCAATTGAAAAAAATTACTTACCTTTGCACCCGAAAATCCAAATATTTATTAACTACTAAAACGTCTAAAGAATGCACTTAAATTCTGAAGAAAAAGTAAAAGTCTTCGAGAAGTACGGTAAGGGTAAGACTGACACTGGCTCGCCTGAAGCACAGATTGCATTATTCTCGGTCCGTATCGCTCATTTGACTCAGCACCTGAAGTCAAATCACAAAGACCATACTACAGAGCGCGCTCTTAAGATGCTCGTAGGTAAGCGTCGTCGTCTTCTCGACTACCTCATGAAGAAGGACATCAACCGCTACCGCGCTATCATCGCCCAAAAAGAGCTTGGTATCCGCAAGTAAGCCTCGCGCTCGCTTAAAGATTACAACAAGAGGCTGTGTCGACTCCGCTCGCGCAGCCTCTTTGTCATTAATTCTCCTCTAAACATTAAAGTCATGAACAAGTATTCATTAGTCGTAGCTGCCATCGCTCTCGGAGTGGCTGCATCGTCGTGCTCGCATGTACACAATGTCGTGGGCAAAATCCCCTTTATAGGCAAGACCGAAACCCAACAGCCTACAACACAGCCCGTTGAAACTCAACCCACAGTATCAACTTCTACCGATACCACATCGGTTCCGGCTATTAAGATACAGCCCGTCGACCCCGCTGTAACTCTACCCGCCCCCGTCATCTCCGTGCCCGACACCGCTGTCGCCGACCCCGATCTTCCCGCTCTGTCCGTCCACAAAACCACCACCATGGATTCGCCTCTCGCACGCAACCTCGGTGGTGAATGGACCATCGTAAAAGTGGGCGAAACCAATATCGACCGCGACGACGACCGTCCTTACATCATATTCGAACCAACCACCGGGTGCATCTACGCCTACAACGGATGTAACACCCTCAACGGCTTCTACTCCGTTGCCGAGGGTGATATGGTATCGTTCAGCAACCTGCTGTCCACCCTTCGCATGTGTCCCGACTCTACTCTCGACAGCCAGATCAACGGCGTCATTCAGGAGGGCACACCCATCAAAGCGTTTCTCAAAGAGGTTGGCACCGAGACTTTTGTAGAGTTTCTTTCCAACACTGGCGAGTCGCTCATGCGCCTGCGCCGTGGCAACCTCCGCTACCTCAACGGCCAGTGGGACGTGGAGAGCATCGCTGCTATGCCCAAACTCGAAACACCCGCCAACATATTCTTCGACATCGCCGAACTCAAACTGCACGGCAACACCGGCTGCAACATAGTCAACGGTGAAATCTACATGGACCATCGCCGCCCCAACGCCATTGACTTCAGCAAGATGATCACCACACGCATAGCCTGCCCCTTCGAAGCCCAGCAGACCGCCATGCTCGTAGCCCTCGAAGAAACGGTTTCGGCCATTAGCGACGGCACCGAGCGCGTACTCCTCCTCAACGCCGACGGCAAAACCGTCATGACTCTCCGCAAAGCCAGCCAGGTTTACGAAGACTAACAATACTCGCACACATATTCCGCTCCGCGCCGGCTCCTTAGAACCAGCGCGGAGCGCTATTTATGTATAGTACCGTCCTTTTTCACCTGTCGGTAGAATTTTTTATAAAAAAACTTGCAAATTATGTTTAAACTGACTAAATTTGCAACATCATAATAATATCAAAATAATATCATGAAAGATAACAAAGAATTTGAGTATGAAGGCTTTTTAGTTCCCGGAGCCATTATGCTGCTTTTACTTTTAGTTGCAGTACCCGCAGCTTTAGTATACATCTTTATGACCTACGGCATCGACCCAGCCGTATTTGTCGGTATTCCTGTAGGCATTTTAGAGATTTTCCTCCTTACAGGCTTCTTTGTACAACAACCCAACCAGGCCCGCGTGATGGTGTTCTTTGGCAACTACAAAGGCACGGTGCGCAAAACCGGCTTTTTCTGGGTAAACCCGTTCATGACAAAGATCCCCCAGTCACTTCGCCTCAACAACATGGACATTGAACCCATCAAGGTCAACGACAAGATAGGCAACCCCGTGCTCATCGGCATGGTGCTCGTGTGGAAAATCGACGACACATACCGCGCCACATTCGACGTCGACCAGGAAACCGGCCTTTCCAAGTTTGTACGTATTCAGAGCGATGCCGCCCTGCGCGAAGTCACAGGCCAGTACGCCTACGACAATATCGACGGCGTGCACGACGAGATAACCCTCCGCAGTGGCGGCGACGAAATCAGCGACCTTCTCGAAGCAAAGGTCAACGAACGCCTCGCAATGGCAGGCATTACCATAGTCGAAGCCCGCATAAACTACCTGGCCTACGCCCCCGAAATCGCAGCCGTAATGCTCCGTCGCCAGCAAGCCGCCGCTATCATCTCGGCCCGCGAAAAGATTGTCGAAGGCGCTGTCTCAATGGTCAAAATGGCCCTTAAACAGCTTGACGAAGAGCAGGTTGTAAACCTCGACGAAGAACGCAAGGCCGCCATGGTGAGCAATATGCTCGTGGTGCTCTGTGCCGATGAGCCCGCCCAACCCATTGTCAACGCAGGTACACTCCATCATTAATGCCTACTAAAAAGTCATCGACCGACAAAGGCTTTCTCCTGCGCGTAGATGCCGAAACCATGGAACTCGTTGAGCAATGGGCTGCCGACGAGTTCCGATCTGTCAACGGCCAGTTGCAATGGATTATCAACGAGGCTCTTAAACGCAGCGGTCGTAAGAAGAAGAAAACCAAACCATCCAATCCCGACGTATGACCCACATCATTTCCATTATCAAGCAATTCATCATATCATTTCTTCTCGTCCTCCTAATTCTCATCTGATGCGATTCTATATTCTGCTATCAATCATCATATTGACTTCTCTGAGCACATGGTCTCAGAGCATTACAGGCGACTGGTCGGGCTCACTCAAGGTCGGCCCGGGCCAGACGCTTAAAATAACTTTCCACATCAAACCAGACAAGTCGGTGACAATGGACTCGCCCGACCAAAATGTCTATGGCATGAAGTGCGAAACAATCCACCTCTCATCCGACTCCATATCCATCACTCTTCCTGCATGGAGAATCCAATATTCCGGCACCCTGACTGACAATCAGATAAATGGTACTTTCAACCAGGTTGGCATCAAATTTCCGCTTACTCTCAAACCGGAATCAGCCAAAGTCAATCGCCCACAGACTCCAGTTCCACCGTTCCCCTATTCCACCGAGCAAATAACCGTGAGCCACAACGGCATATCACTCGCCGGAACTCTTACAATTCCCCAAGGAGCCACATCCAACACTCCCGTAGCCGTGATGGTGACAGGTAGCGGCGCTCAAGATCGCGATGAACAGCTTTTTGAGCACAAACCTTTTGCCGTCATAGCCGACTACCTCGCCCGCCATGGCATCGCTACACTGCGCTACGACGACCGCGGCTTTGGACAGTCGACCGGCGACCGAACGCACGCCACTACAGCCCACTACGCCGACGATGCCCAAGCCGTCGTCAGTTGGCTACGAGCGCAAAATCGGTTCAGCAAAGTCGGCATAATCGGCCACAGCGAGGGTGGCATGATTGCCTATATGCTTGCCGCTAAGCCACAAAGCCCCGACTATATAATCTCGATAGCGGGACCCACCGTCAAGGGCTCCAAGACATCGGGATTCCAAAACAGCGTCACAGTCATGCAGCAAGGAGTTGACAGTCTTACAGCCAAACATTTCGGTCAAGCCATAGAGCGAGCTTTCGAATACAAGCAACAACACGATGCCGTTGCCTCGCCGTCGCCCGGATTGATCAAGGATATCTATCCCGAGTATGATTCAAGCCTCGTCACCCGCCAGCTTTCTGCTTCTATCACCGCTGTTCTCACTGATACCACCAAGGACGCGTGGCTTGACTTTTACCTATCCTACGACCCCGCCCACGACCTTCGTGCCGTCAAAATCCCCGCCTTTTTAATCTTTGGAGAGAAGGACCTGCAGGTGCCTCCATCGCTCAATGTCGACATTGCCCGCACACTGGCCCCTCACGCCACCGTCGTGGTCTATCCCGGCCTGAACCACCTCATGCAACATGCCACAACTGGTGGTGTAAGCGAATACAAGGATATCGAAGAAACATTTGCCACAGAAGTACTTGCTAATATAGCCTCCTTCATCAATCAACTCAAGTGATTACACACGTATATTAAAATTTGTCCTAAATTCATAATATACGTTAAATCACTTTGTTTATCCCCTGCGATTTGCTAATTTTGTACAATGGAGCGGCACTAAGGCTCGCACTAATCATCATGTACCTTAAAAAAGTCTTATCCCGGATATTCATCGTAGCAACATCTTATTGTGTTGCAAGCAGTTGCTATGCCGGAGTACTGGAAGACGCCACACTGAGCGTACTCCGCAACTATCAGCCCGGCACCTCGGCTCTCGGAGCCATGAAGGTGCAAGATGTTAAAGTCGACAGTAAAACCAAAACTATCGACATAAAATGCAATGAAAATGTTGCATATCTACCCCTTACAGCCCAGCGTCTCGCCCAGCTTAAGTCAGACTTACTCGCCCGATTCGGTAACGATTATAAAAAATATACCGTCAACATCACCGCCGGCGACAAGTCACTCGACCAGCTCACCCTCTTCTCGCCCAAAAAACATCTCGCTCCCACCGAAAAATTCCGCTTCGTCACCGACCGCGAAGCTCAACCCGCTCCCAACGGCCTCGATGGCGCCAACATCGCCCTCTGGCAGAGCCACGGCTGGTACTTCGAGCCCAAGCTCAACCGTTGGGAATGGCAGCGCGCCCGCATATTCCAGACCGTCGAAGACCTCTACACACAGAGCTACGTCATGCCATTCCTCATGCCCATGCTCCGCAATGCGGGTGCCTACGTCATGAGCCCGCGCGAACGCGACATCAACCGCACTGAAATCATTGTCGACGGCGACAACCTCGACGGTGCCACCCCGGGCTATAACGAACACTCCGGCCTCGAAAAGTGGCGCAACAGCTCCACTCCCGGTTTTGGCTGGAACGGTGAAAAGCTCGTCAACGGTCAGCACCCCTTTGCCGACGGCACCTCCCGCGTCGTAAAGACCGTGGCCATGGGATCGCGCACCGAGGCATCGACCGCTACATGGAGCGCCAGCTTCCCCACCGACGGTGACTATGCCGTATATGTGAGCTACTCGCCCCAGCCCAACGCCGCACCCGATGCCCAGTATACAGTACGCACTGCCAACGGCGACCGCCACTTCACCGTCAACCAGCGCATGGGCGCAGGCACCTGGATATACCTGGGCCACTTCCCCTTCAAAGCCGGCCAGCACGACGTGGTGACTCTCGGCAACTACAGCAAGACACCCGGCAGCGTGGTGTCGGCCGACGCTGTGAAAATTGGCGGTGGTATGGGTGTTGTGTCGCGCATCGTCAAGGAACCTAAAGACTCTATTGACTATAAATACGTTAGCTCCGGCTACCCCAAATTTGTCGAAGGTGCTCGCTACTTCCTGCAGTGGGCCGGTGCACCCGACAGCGTGTTTACCCCCTCCGACTATGTCAACGACTACACCGACGACTATCGCAGCCGCGGTCTGTGGGTCAACTGGCTTGCCGGCGGCTCGTCACAGCTCCCCGGCCGCAAGGGCCTCAACATCCCCGTCGACCTCAGCTTTGCATGGCACACCGACGCAGGAACTTTCAAAAACGACTCCATCGTTGGCACCCTTGGCATCTACTGCACCAGTGGCGACACTCTGGGCAACGGTTCGAGCCGCGGCACATCGCGCGACCTTACCGACCTGATTATGACCAACATTACCGACGATATTCGTCGCGACTACGAACCCAAGTGGACGCGCCGCGGCATGTGGGACAAGAGCTACTACGAAGCCCGCGTTCCCGAAGTTCCCGCTTCGCTTCTCGAACTGCTTAGCCATCAGAACTTTGCCGACATGAAGTATGGTCTCGACCCCACATTCCGCTTCACCGTGTCGCGTGCCGTGTACAAGGGTATGCTCAAATTCCTTGCCCAGCGCGACGGTCGTCCCTACACCGTGCAACCCCTCCCCGTGCGTTGCTTTGCCATCAATCCCACCGCACCCCGCACTTACACCCTGACTTGGGCCGAACGCGTCGACAGCGTAGAACCCACAGCCAAGCCCACCTATTATATAATAGAGCAACGCGTGGGCAACGCCAACGGCTTCAAGTTCCTGGCAAAGTCGTTCAAGCCCGAATACCAGGTTAAAGTCACCGACAACGAAATCCACTCCTACCGCATCATCGCGGCCAACGACGGCGGTGTGAGCTTCCCCTCCGAAGTACTCGCTCTCTGTGCGGCAGGCGAGGGAGCTCCCGTACAGGTGGTCAACGGCTTCACCCGCATCAGTGGCCCCGATACCTTCGAGTTCTCCAAGGACTTTGCAGGCTTCTATGACGAGCGCGACCACGGCGTGCCCTACGTCAACGACATATCCTTCATCGGCTCGCAGTTTGAATTCCGCCGCGACATCCCCTGGATGGACGACGACGCCGCCGGATTTGGCGCATCACGCTCCAACTATGAAGACAAGGTTATTGCAGGCAACACTTTCGACTTTGTATACACTCACGGACAGGCAATTGCCGCAGCAGGCCACCCCTTCTACTCGTCATCGGTCGAAGCATATATGGCTCAGCCCGTAGGCGCTGCCGATGCACCTGTTGTCGACCTCATTCTCGGCAAGCAGAAAGAAATCAAACGAGGCCGAGGTGTATACGGCACCTACTACAAGACCTTCCCCTCCGAGCTCCAAAGCAAGATTGCCACCGCAACGGCCGCCGGCACCTCGTTTCTCGTAACAGGCTCATTCATAGCCACCGACCTTTGGGACAATCCCAATTCAAGCAAGGAGACTGCAGAAGCCGACAAGAAATTTGCCTCCGAAGTACTCGGCTACAAGTGGCGCGTTGGCCAAGCTTCCGTAACCGGCGAAGTGTACGAAGTCGACAGCCGCTTCAAGCAGTTTGACGGTGGTTGGTTTGCCTTCAGCAACACTCTCAACGACGAATGCTATGCCGTTGAATCGCCCGACTCATTCTACGCCGCCGACCCCAACACCGGCGCCACAATCATGCGCTACTCCGAAAACAACCTCGTGGCCGGCACAGCATGCCGCATGAACGGCTACCGCACCGTAATGCTCGGCTTTCCCTTCGAAACCATCGCAGGCTCCGACCAGCGTGACACCCTGATGAATCAAATCCTCAATTTCCTCTTATCTAAATAATCAACTATGAAACGCACCATCAACTGCTTTGTACCCTATGCCGATGCGTCGGCAGAACAAACCGTCAACGCCCTGCGCCAGTGTCCCGGCGTAGAAAAGATATATCTCATGTCGACCGACTCTGCCGCCACCGATGCCTTCGGTTGCGAGGTGATGCACATCGACGGCCTCACCACCTCGGCTACCATGAAACAGATCGCCGACAAAGCCGAGTCCGACTACCTGTTCCTCTACACATCTTACGACGTACTCATTCCCGGCTACCTCTCTATGCAGCGCTTCATGCGCCTTGCCGCCGACTCCAAGGCCGCCATGGTCTATGCCGACTATTATTCCGTGCTCGAAGGCGTGCGCAGCAACCACCCCGTAATCGACTATCAGTTTGGCTCGCTCCGCGACGATTTCGATTTTGGTCCCGTAATGTTCTTCAACACAGCCGATTTCAAACAGGCTGCCCAGGGCATTACCGCTGCCTACACAGCCGCCGGTCTCTATGATCTGCGTCTCCGCGTGAGCCGCATCGCCCCCCTGGTGCACATCAACGAATACCTCTACACAACAGTTGCCCAGCCCAAGACCGAAGACTGCGAAGCAATCTTCAGCTATGTCGACCCCCGCAACCGTGCCTCTCAAATCGAGATGGAAGCAGCCTGCACGGACCATCTCAAGGCCATCGGCGGCTATCTTGAACCCAAGTTCGACACCATCGCCTTCGACAAGGGCGACTTCAAATATGAAGCATCGGTAATCATCCCCGTCCGCAACCGCGTGCGCACCATCCGCGACGCCATCAAGAGCGTACTGAGCCAGAAGACCGACTTCCCCTTCAACCTCATCATCATCGACAACGGCTCTACCGACGGCACTACAGAAGCCATCGACGAATTTACTTCCGACCCCCGCGTAGTACACATCGTTCCCGAGCGCAACGACCTCGGTATCGGCGGCTGTTGGAACATAGGCGCCATGCACCCCGAATGCGGTAAGTTTGCCGTTCAGCTCGACTCCGACGACATCTACTCCGACGAGAACACCCTTGCCAAAATCGTCGCCGCTTTCTACGAACAAAACTGCGGCATGGTTGTAGGCACCTACGCCCTCACCGACATCAACCTCAACTCCATCCCCCCCGGCGTAATCGACCACAAGGAATGGACCCCCGAGAACGGCCGCAACAACGCCCTGCGCATCAACGGCCTCGGTGCGCCCCGCGCCTTCTACACCCCCATGCTGCGCGAAATCACCGTGCCCAACACTTCATACGGCGAAGACTATGCCCTGGGCCTCGCCTTCTCACGTCACCACCAGATAGGCCGCATTTACGACGTGCTCTACTTCTGCCGTCGCTGGGAGGACAACTCCGACCACGGCCTCGACATCGTGAAGACCAACAACAACAATCTCTATAAGGACCGCATCCGCACCTGGGAACTCCAGGCCCGCTGCGCAATGAACAAGTAATGGACATAGCATCCTTCATAGACCGCCAACTTGCCGTGTGGCCCATGGCCGCCGGCAATTTCAAGGCTCTCGCGACTGTCAAGGTCAAGGAGTTAGCCTTGCCCGGCTGGACCATCAAGGTGCAGTTCAACCCCGCGCGTGCCGTATCGTCGGGCGCCAAGGTCGATGCCGCATCGCTTGCAGCCCGTAAGTGCTTTCTGTGTGCTGCCAACCGCCCCGAGTGTCAGGAGGGCATATCGTGGCTCAACGGACAATATGAGATTCTTATCAATCCCTTCCCCATCTTCCCACGCCACCTCACCATCCCCGACACAGCTCACACCGACCAGCGCATATTGGGCCGCATAGGCCACATGATACAGCTGGCCAACGAGTTGCAGGGATATACAGTGTTCTACAACGGCCCCAAGTGCGGTGCATCTGCCCCCGACCACATGCACTTTCAGGCCGGCAACAACGACTTCCTCACCATCTGGAACGCTCTCGCTTCGGCCTCGCTCCGCACCGTTGCTACCGAAGGTGCATCCACTCTCAGCGTGTGCACAGAGCTGCCGCTCAACGTGTTTGTGCTCGATGCCGATGTGTCCGACCTCGGCTCGGCCGAAAACCTCTTTGAGCGTCTCTACAATGCAATGCCCATGGCCGAGGACAATTCCGAGCCCATGATGAATGTCCTCGCCGAGGCCACCGCCAACGGCCGAGTACGCGTGGTGGTTATACCCCGCAAGCGTCATCGTCCGTCGTTCTACGGCACTGAGGGCGAGGGTACTATGCTCCTGTCGCCCGCATCGGTCGACATGGGCGGCGTATTCATCACTCCGCTCGAAAAAGACTTCAACACCCTTGATGCCGACACAGTGACACGCGTATTTGACGAACTTTGCCTCAACGATAACGAAATAAACGAAATAGCCTCAAAATGCTGAACACTGCCAATACCGAACCAACCGTGCGCGTGGGTATCCTGCTCAGCGACAAGCCCGTAACCGTGATATTTCACGGCGATTTCAAGCACGACGGCCTCACTGTAACAGGCGAGCACACCTTCGACACAGCTGCCGGATACTTCACTCCGACCAGCCCCGACTGTCGCTTTGAGGTGAAGGACGTTGTAATCGGAGTAAACTTCCACTGGGAACGTACCGAAAATCAATGCTTCGACGGTGAGCTGCAACTCATGGAGCTTGACGGCAAGTTACAGGTGGTCAACATTGTATCTGTCGAGAACTACCTGCGCAGTGTTATTTCATCGGAAATGAGTGCCACAGCCTCGCTCCAGCTCCTCAAGGCCCACGCCGTAATCTCACGCAGTTGGCTTCTGGCCCAAATCGACCACAAACAGCGCGAAAAGATTGCCATGCCCGCCCCCACCGATAGTGAGCTCGTCAAGTGGTACGACCACGAAGACCACACCCTCTTTGACGTATGCGCCGACGACCACTGCCAGCGCTACCAGGGCACCACTCGCCAAACCACCGACAAGGTGCGCGAAGCTGTCGACACCACTCGCGGCCAAGTACTTACCGACCCCGCCGACGGCTCGCTGTGCGACGCCCGCTTCTCCAAATGTTGCGGAGGCGTGTTTGAGGAATTTGAAGCTTGCTGGGAACCCATTCACTACAGCTATCTCGTGCCTCGCCGCGACAGCGTAAATCCGCTCGACTTCCCCAACCTCCGACCCGAAGCGGCTGCCTCGGAATGGATCAACAGCCGTCCCGAAGCATTCTGCAACACCTCCGATCCAGAAATCCTGAGCCAGGTACTCAACAATTACGATCAGGAGACCACCGACTTCTACCGCTGGGACGTGACCTACGACCAGGCAACACTCGCCGAGCTCATCAAGCGCCGTTCGGGCATCGACTTCGGTCACATCAAAGCCCTCGTGCCAGTGGAACGCGGCACCTCGGGCCGACTCATTCGCCTGCGCATCGAAGGCACTAAGCGCACACTCACCATAGGCAAGGAACTTGAGATACGCCGCACTCTCTCCGAGTCGCACCTCTACAGCTCGGCATTCACAGTCGAAACCGGAGAAGAACTCACTCCCCACGGCGTGCCAGCCACATTTACGCTGCACGGTGCCGGTTGGGGCCATGGTGTGGGCCTGTGCCAGATAGGCGCCGCCGTAATGGGCGCCAAAGGCTATAGCTACACCGAAATACTCAGTCATTACTACCCCGGAGCCAATCTCTCAACAATCTATTGATACCAGCCATGAACAAATCGAACAACGCAACACGTCGCAATCCCTGGGCTTGGATTCCCACCCTGTACTTCGCACAGGGGCTGCCCTATGTGGCCGTGATGACCATATCGGTTATCATGTACAAGCGCCTCGGCATATCCAACACCGACATTGCACTCTACACCGGCTGGCTCTACCTGCCTTGGGTTATCAAACCCTTCTGGAGCCCCTTTGTCGACATTTTCAAAACCAAGCGCTGGTGGACCCTCTCCATGCAGTGGATTATCGCTTTTGCACTGGCAGGCATAGCCTTCTGCATACCGGCTCCACTGTTTTTCCAGCTCACCCTTGCCATCTTCTGGCTCGTGGGCTTCACCTCGGCCACTCACGACATTGCAGCCGACGGTTTCTACATGCACGCTCTCACCGAGCACGAACAGTCGCTCTACGTTGGTATCCGTTCCACATTCTACCGCGTGGCCACAGTGGCCGGTCAGGGATTGCTTGTTATCATTGCAGGCCTTATTGAGACCAATACCGGCCTCGCACCCGTACAGATAAGCGTCGATGCCAATCCCGCCGCCGAGTGGCGCGCGGCCAATCTCAGCTGGACCGACGACACTCCTGCCGACCTTCAGGGCGAGATGCAGTTTATCACAACACTCAACAGCGGCTCGTCAGTATCGACAACCGCTCCTGCCGAGGTGACTCTCAACGTGAACGGCGACACCGTAACCATGCCCTTCAAGGCCTATGCAACCCTGATGCGCGACTCTGTAAAGCACATGAACGAGCGCAACGGATTTGTAGCAGCCGAAGTCAAGGCCGCAGCAACAGCTACTGCCGCCAAAGAGGGTCCCGGTGCATTTACCACTTGGGTCAAAAACACATTCGGCGAAGAACGCGAGCCCTACACTGCCCGCGACAACAACATAGCCGTGGTGGGTGTGCGCCTCAACCGCCAACCCGCTCCCGGCGAGGATATTATCCTCAACGTAACCCACAAGAGCGGCGACCAGAGCATCAAGCTCGAGCAAAACGCCCTCTCCACCCGCTTCGTATTCAACGACAAGAACTGGGACCAGCCTGCCTGGCTGTACTACGAAATCGACCACAAGCTCCAGCAACCCGCTCAAGCCGGCTTTGAAGGTGCGTCGGGCAACATATCGTTTGCTTGGCTCGTAGTGTTTGCCGTACTCTCGGTGTTCTTCTTCCTGGTGGCCTTCTACCACAGCTGGGCATTGCCCCGTCCGGCCTCCGACGGCAACGACGACTCGGCCAGGACAGCCTCGGCCATCATACGCGAATTTTTCGACACGTTCAAGACCTTCTTCCAGAAGCCCCAAGCCTGGGTGGCCATCGCATTCATGTTGCTCTACCGCCTGCCCGAAGCCCAGCTTGTGAAGCTCATCAATCCCTTCCTTCTCGACCCCATCGACAAGGGCGGCCTCGGCCTCACTACAGGCGAAGTCGGTATCGTTTACGGCACCGTGGGTATCATCGGCCTGACACTTGGCGGCATCATAGGCGGCATTGCAGCCGCACGCGGCGGCCTCAAGAAGTGGCTCTGGCCCATGGCATGGAGCATGTCGCTCACCTGCCTCACATTTGTATATCTGAGCTATGCCTCCAACCACTCGCTGCTCACTGTCAACATCTGCGTATTTATCGAGCAGTTTGGCTACGGATTCGGATTCACAGCTTATATGCTCTATCTCATATATTTCTCTGAAGGCAAGCACAAAACCGCCCACTATGCCATCTGCACAGGCTTCATGGCTCTGGGCATGATGCTCCCCGGCATGGCCGCCGGCTGGCTGCAGGAAACCATTGGCTACCGTCACTTCTTCGTGTGGACCATGATATGCTGCGCCGCCACTATCGGTATATGCTTCTTCCTCAAAATCGATCCCAATTTCGGACGAAAAATCGAAAAATCTTAACAACAACGCACAATCTTAATCGATGACTATACTTCGCAAAATCACCGCCACCGTGCTGTCGCTCGCTTGCGCAGCCGGTATAGCCTCGGCTGCCGGGCCGGCTGTAAAGCCCGGCATCGAGGTGTTGCGCGATATGAACTTCGCTCCCCTCAAGGGCAAGCGTGTGGGCCTTATCACCAATCCCACAGGCATTGACAACAACCTCAAGTCGACTATCGACATACTGCACGAAGCTCCCGGTGTGAATCTCACCGGCCTCTATGCACCCGAACACGGTGTGCGCGGCGACATACACGCAGGCGACTATGTGGACAGTTTTGTCGACCCCGCCACCGGCGTGACAGTATTCTCCTGCTACGGCAAGAACCGTACCCCCTCGCCCGAGATGCTCAAGGACGTCGACGTGCTTATCTACGACATCCAGGACATTGGCTGCCGCTCGTTCACATTCATCTCCACCATGGGCAATGCCATGAAGGCCTGCGCCGAACAGGGCAAGGAATTCATGGTGCTCGACCGACCCAACCCTCTGGGCGGCAACAAGGTGGAAGGCAACCTCACCGAAGATTCGTGTGTATCGTTCGTGAGCCAGTTTGCCATTCCCTACGTCTACGGTCTCACCCCCGGCGAGCTTGCCAAGTATCTCAACGAAGAAGGCCTCGTCAAGGGCAGCAACGGCGAGAAGACCAAGCTCACCGTAATACCCATGAAGGGCTGGCGCCGCAACATGTCGATGCGCGACACCGGCATGCCATGGATTCTACCCTCGCCCCACATCCCCACTCCCGAGTCGGCCGTATACTACCCCGTGAGCGGCATCCTCGGCGAGATAGAATACATGAACATCGGTGTGGGTTATACCGAGCCGTTCAAGCTCTTCTGTGCCTCGTGGGTCAACGCCCCTGAGCTGTCCAAGGCTCTCAACGACCTTAATATCCCCGGCATAAAGTTCCGTCCCATCTACATCAAACCGTTCTACAGCTTTGGCAAGGGCGAAAACCTGCAGGGTGTGGAATTCTTCATCACCGACGCCGACAAGGCCCCCCTTGCTCTCGTGCAATTCTATGTAATGCAGGAAATTGCCCGTCTCTATCCCGACCACAAAGCCATGGAGACTGCCAATCCCAAGCGTTTCAACATGTTTGACAAGGTGTGCGGCAGCAAGGAGATACGTCGTCGCTTTGCCCAGCGCCACCGCGTTGAGGACATGATCGACTATTGGAACAAAGACAACGAAAGCTTCCGCAAAGCCTCTCAAAAATATTACCTCTACAAATAATGAAAGCAACCGACTCACAGAAACACAATAACTTCCTGGTCGAAGTGCTGCGCTTCATGCCCAAGCGCCGTGTCTTCACCGACGAGCTGCATCGCCTCGCATGGGGCACAGATGCTGGCTTCTACCGACTTGTGCCCAAGATTGTGCTTATCACAGAGTCGGAAGCCGAAATACAGCAGATACTCAAGGCTGCGTGGCTCTACGAAGTGCCCGTAACCTTCCGCGCTGCCGGCACCAGCCTCTCGGGACAGTCGATTACCGACTCCGTGCTGGTGGTGGCCGCACGCCAGTGGGACAAGTTTGAAATAAGCCCCGACGGCCTCACCGTGCGCACTCAGCCCGGTGTGGTTGCCGCCCGTCTCAATGCAGCTCTTGCCCCCTACGGACGCATGTTCTCGCCCGACCCCGCCTCCAAGCACTCGGCCATGGTGGGCGGCATTATCATCAACAACGCATCGGGCATGAACTGCGGCACGCACGCCAACAGCGACCGCATACTCAAGTCGGTGCGCATCGTGCTGGCCGACGGCTCTGTGCTCGATACCGGCGACCCACAATCGCGCAGTGCCTTTGAAGCATCACACCCCGGCATGATTAGCGAAATATGCGACATACGCGACGCAATCAATGCCGACAACGAACTGATGCGCCGCCTGCGTTACAAATACTCAATTAAAAACGTAACCGGTCTCAACCTCCTGCCGTTTGTCAACTTTACCGACCCCTTCGACATCATAGCCCACTGCATGGTGGGTAGCGAGGGCACATTGGCATTCCTGGCCGAGGCCACCCTCGAAACTCGTCACCTGCACCCGCTCACAGCATCGGCCATGCTCTACTTCAAGGATATGACCGAGGCTTGCCGATGCGTGGTGGCTCTCAAGACAGGTGCTCCCGTATTCTCGGCCGAAATGCTCGACGAGAAGTCGCTCGAATCGGTCAACGACCCCCACGGCAAAGGTCTCACCGCCCTGCTGCTCGACACCAAGGCCGACACTCAAACCGAACTCGACGAGAAGATAGAAGCCATACGCAGCGTTGTGGCCAAATTTGACTGTGCCTTCCAGCCCGAATTCTCCTGCGACCCGGCCGTTACCGAGCAATGGTGGGCCTTGCGTCGAGGCATATTCCCTGCCGTTGGTGGCACACGACCCAAGGGCACAACCGTTATAATCGAAGACGTGGCCTTCCACATCACCGACCTGCCCAACGCAACACGCGACCTGCGCCAGCTGCTCGTAGACTGCGGCTACTCCGATGCCTGCATCTACGGACATGCCCTCGAAGGCAACTACCACTTCATCATTGCCCAGAGCTTCGACACTCCCGAGGAGGTGCAGCGATACCGCAACCTGATGGAGGAAATAGACCACCTCGTTGTCGACCGCTACGACGGCTCGCTCAAGGCCGAGCACGGTGTGGGACGCAATGTAGCGCCCTTTATCGAGCACGAATGGGGCTCGCGCGCATGGAGCTATATGCGCCGCCTCAAGGATGCTTTCGACCCCTCGGGCATACTCAATCCGGGCGTAGTGTTCAACGACGACTCCGACTGCTTCATAAAGAATATCAAACCCCTCCCGGTGGCCAGAGAGTGCATTGACAAGTGCATTGAATGTGGCTTCTGCGAGCCCAACTGCGTGAGCGCCGGATTTACGTTCTCGGCCCGCATGCGCATTGTAATCACACGCGAGCTGGCCCGACTCCGTGCCATAGGCACTCCCGAGGCGCTCCGTGAGGCCGATCTCCTGCTCAAGGCCTTCCAACTGCCCGGCAACGACACCTGCGCCGGCGACGGTCTGTGCAGCACATCGTGCCCGATGAAAATCAACACCGGCCACCTCATCCACCTGCTGCGCGAAGAGCAACTTCCCGCGGGCTCGGCCGGATACCGTGCCGGCCAATTTGCCGCCGAGCGCCTCGCCGCCATTTCCTCGGGACTTCGCCTTGCTCTCGGAGCCGCCGATGTGGCCCGCTCGGTGATAGGTGGCAGTGCCGTCAACTCCATCGGTCGCGGTCTGCACTCTTTGGGTATCCCCCTATGGAACTCGTCTCTGCCCCGTCCCTACTCGGTGGCCAAAGCGCGCAAAACGCTTGAAACCCAGGCTCGCGAGGAGCGCAAGGTGGTCTACTTCCCTTCGTGCATCAACCGCTCGATGGGTGTGACTCCCGAGAAGGGCAAGAAGATAGCACCGCTCGTCGACACCATGATAAACCTCTGCCACAAGGCCGGCTACGAAGTGATATTTCCCGAGTCGATGGACGGCCTGTGCTGCGGCATGATATGGGAGAGCAAGGGTATGCCCGACATAGCCAACGACATGACAGCCAAGCTCGAAGCGGCTCTCGTCAAGGCATCCGAAGGCGGCAGGTATCCCGTGCTGTGCGACCAGAGCCCCTGCCTGCACCGCATGCGCGAACACATCAAGTCGATGAAACTCTACGAGCCCGCCGAGTTTATATCCACCTTCCTGGCCCCGCACCTCGACTTCCATCCCACCGACGAGCCCGTTGCTGTGCACGTAACCTGCTCCACCCGCCGCATGGGCCTTGGAGGCACTATCATCGACCTTGCACACCGTTGCTCCACCAATGTGACAGTTCCCGCCGAAGTGGGTTGCTGTGGCTTTGCCGGCGACAAAGGCTTTACACATCCCGAGCTCAACCGCTGGGCCCTGCGCAAGCTGCGTCCGGCCATCGAGGCCTCGGGAGCCAAGCAGGGATTCTCCAACTCGCGCACCTGCGAGATAGGTCTCACTGCCAATTCCGGAATTTCGTATAAATCCATCGCCTATCTGGTCGATGCCCAAACCACTGCCAAGAAATGAAACCCGCAACAGCCAAAAACCGCCTGCTGGCCCTCGACATACTGCGAGGCATCACAATCGCCGGCATGATTCTGGTAAACAATCCGGGCTCATGGAGCAATATCTATGCACCCTTGGAGCACGCCGAGTGGAACGGTCTCACACCCACCGACCTGGTGTTTCCGTTCTTCATGTTTATCATGGGCATATCCACCTACTTCTCGCTGCGCTCCTACCAGTTTACCCTCACAGGCAAGTGTCTGTGGAAGATAGTGCGCCGCTCGGTGGTAATATACCTCATAGGCATGTGCGTGGCATGGTTCAGCCTGTTTATGCGTGGCATCATGGGCGAGGCGACATTCTGGGAGGCCGTCAACGGCTTTGACCGCATACGCTTCCTCGGTGTAATGCCCCGTCTTGCCATCTGCTACGGCATAGGCTCGATTTGTGCACTGATTATTAAGGAGAAATGCCTGCCGTGGTTCATAGGCTTCATTCTCGCGGTCTATACAGTCATCCTACTTGTGGGCAACGGACTTGAATTCTCCGAAAACAATATTATATCGGTCATCGACCGCAGCCTCTTCGGTGAGAGCCACGTCTATACCGATACCGTCGACGGCGTGCAGGCCAAGCTCGACCCCGAGGGCCTGCTGAGCACACTGCCGTCCATTGCCCACATGCTCATTGGCTTTGTGTGCGGTGGCCTGATAGGCTCGACCAAGGACAACGGCGAGCGCATCAACCGCCTCTTCATCGTGGGCACTATCCTCACATTTACAGGCTTCCTGCTCAGCTACGGGCTGCCCATCAACAAGAAGGTGTGGACACCCACATTCGTGTTTACCACCTGTGGCCTCGCCGCCAGCTTCCTCGGGTTGCTCATCTGGATTATCGACATCAAAGGCCATAAGCGCTGGTGCCGATTCTTCGAAGCCTTTGGCATCAACCCCCTGTTCATGTATACCTTCGGTGCATTCTGCACCATCATCATAGGCACCGTCAAAGTTCCATGGAGCGGTGTCGAGAGCGGCATGATATCCATCAAGGGCTATGTTTACAAAGCCCTGCTCATGCCACTGTGCGCCGACGATGCCACTCTCGCATCGCTGTGCTTCGCACTGCTCTTCGTGTTTTTCAACTGGCTCGTGGGCCTATTTTTGTACAAGAAAAAAATATACATTAAGATATGATACTAATCGCCGATTGCGGCAGCACCAAAATCGATTGGTGTCTGCTCAACAACAATAAAGTAGAGCGTCAGGTGTTTACAATGGGCATGAACGCTGTGATGCTCACCGAAGAAGAAATCCGTCAGCGCATCGCCGACGAACTCGTGCCCGAACTCGCCGGATATCCCGTCGAGGCTGTCTACTTCTACGGTGCCGGCTGCATCTCGCCCGAAGTGTGCGACAATGTGGCCCGCGCTATCCGTGCCAACTTTGCCGATGCAACAACCGTCGAAGTGCACACCGACCTCCTTGCCGCCGCCCGTGCACTCTGCGGCCGCCAGCCCGGCATTGCCTGCATCATGGGCACCGGCTCCAACTCCTGCTACTACGACGGCGAGAAGATTGCCGACAACGTATCTCCATTAGGCTACATCCTTGGCGACGAAGGCTCGGGCGCCGTGCTGGGCAAAATCTTGCTCGGCGACGTGCTCAAACGCCAGCTCCCCGACGACCTCTGCGAGAAATTTCTCAAGCAGTACGACCTCGACCGCCTCACCATCATCAAGCGCGTGTACAAGGAGCCACAAGCCAACCGCTTCCTGGCATCGGTATCGCCCTTCCTCATCGAAAACATCGACCGCGCCGAAGTGCGCGCGCTGGTGGTCAACGCATTCCGTGCATTCTTCCGCCGCAACATAGCACATTATCCCAACTTCAACACATCTGACGTAAACTTTGTAGGTTCCATCGCGCACCACTACCGCGAGGTACTTGCCGAGGCTGCTCAGGCCGAGGGCTGCCGCGTGGGCACCGTCATAAAGTCGCCCATGGAAGGCCTCATCAAGTTCCACACCGCTTAATCCTATTACTAATTATATGGCATTTGTAAAAATCAGCGAGCAATCCTCGCTCTACGACAATCTCGAACAGAAAAGCGTAGGCGAAATACTGCACGACATAAATACCGAGGACAAAAAAGTGGCCCTCGCTGTCGAAAAGGCTCTGCCTCAAATCGAAAAAATCGTTACCGAAATAGTGAAGCGCATGAAGACCGGCGGCCGCATATTCTACATCGGCGCAGGCACTTCGGGCCGTCTCGGCGTGCTCGACGCTTCGGAAATTCCCCCTACATTTGGCATGGACCCCTCGTGGGTTATAGGCCTCATCGCCGGCGGCGACCACGCCCTGCGCAACGCCGTTGAAAACGCCGAAGACGATACCGAACAGGCTTGGAAAGACCTCCAGCAATTCAACATCAACGAAAAAGACACCGTTATAGGCATCGCCGCCTCGGGTACAACGCCCTACGTAATCGGTGGCCTCAACGCCTGTCGCGCACACGGCATTCTTACCGGCGCCATTACCTCCAACCCCGACTCACCCCTGAGCCAGGCCGCCGACATTGCCATGGAAATGGTTGTCGGCCCCGAATACGTCACCGGCTCCTCGCGCATGAAATCGGGTACCGGCCAGAAGATGATCTGCAACATGATCACCACCACTGCAATGATACAAATGGGTCGCGTGAAGGGCAACAAGATGGTCAACATGCAGCTCACCAACGCCAAACTCGTGGACCGCGGTACTCGCATGGTTATGGACGAGCTCGGCCTGCCCTACGACGACGCGCGCCGTCTGCTCCTGCTCCACGGCTCCGTGAAAAACGCCGTTGACGCCTACCGCGGACAATGACTCGCAACGCAGTCATAGCGCTGGTGCTGGGTGTGCTCTCCTTCTTATCCGCACACGCAACCGACCGCGGATTCCGCCATCCGGGCGGCCTGCATACCCAGGCCGACTTTGACCGTGTCAAGATTCAACTGCAAGAGGGCGACAGCGCTGTGACTGCAGCGTGGCGTGCCCTCTTGTCGTCGTCTTACTCACAGGCTTCGGTCAATACATATCCCGTCGAAACCATAGTGCGGGGAGGCTCGGGCGAAAACTACATCAACGCGGCCCGCGGCGCCGCCATGGCCTATCAAAATGCCTTGCGTTGGAAAATTGCCGGTACACGCACCAACGCCGACGCCGCCGTGCGTATACTCAACGCCTGGGCCAAGATCACCAAGTCCGTTTCGGGCGACTCTAACCACGCTCTCGCTTCAGGACTTTACGGCTATCAGTTTGCACAAGCCGCCGAACTGATGCGCGACTTCGACGGCTGGGCCACGGCCGACTTTGAAGCTTTCCGCCAATGGATGCGCGATGTGTGGTATGTGCCGGCCTTCAACTTCCTGCGCCACCGCAACGGCACTTGGCAAAACTCGGGCAAGTGGTGGCGTGCACCCGGACACTACTGGAGCAACTGGGGCCTATGCAACTCACTGTGTCTCATTAGTATAGGTATATTGTGCGACGACGTAACGATTTACAATCAGGGCATTTCGTTTGTAAAGCACGACCTTGCAGGGGCTTGGAAGCCCAATCAGGGCGATACTGTATACGGCGACGGTCTCAATGAATTTTTGGGCTATCTCGTACCTGCCGTAACCCACGACCCCCGCGGCCCCTACGGCCAGTTGGGTCAGATGCAGGAAAGCGGTCGCGACCAGGGCCACGCCACCATGGCACTCGGACTTGCCGTGGATATTGCCCAGACATTATGGAATCAGGGCAACGACTTGTATCACTTTATGAATCACCGCCTTGCGGCAGGCATTGAATGGACAGCAGCCTACAACAACGCCCTCCTCGACGACCTGCCATGGACACCGTTTCACTACTACAGCAACGCCTATTACTGGACCGACTCGCGCTCGTGGCTCATGACCGGTCCAGGCGACGGCAGCCGCGGACAGACCCGCCCCTACTGGGCACGCATCATCGGGCACTACGAGGGCGTGATGGGCGTGAAGATGCAGTACTCACGCCTGGCTCTCGCCCAGATGGGTATCGACGGCGGTGGCTCCGGCAGCACCAGCGGAGCCTACGACCATCTGGGATTCTCTGTGCTCACCTGCACACGCCCCGGGGTCGCCGAGCCGCAGTGCGTACCCACCTTGCTGTCGCCACAAATCATCACTTCCACAAAGTCGCTCGACCAATCCGAGCTCGGTGCACTCGACAACGCCTTCAATTCCACATCCACCGCCTGCATAGCTCCCGGCACGGTCCTCACCCTGTCGCCACAACTCCCCGACAGTGTAACAGATACAGGGATATGGCATTGGAACACAGGGCAAACCACCCGACATATAACCGTAGAGCCCACACAAAGCTTCGTGTACCGCGCCACGTATACCAACTCAAACGGCGTGGACAGCGAAGTCGCATTTTCCATAGCCGTAGACGAAGTCCCGGCCGCCAACATCGATGTTGAAAGCAATGAGTCACAGACCACTGTCTACAATCTGATGGGCATTCCCGTAGCCAATCCCTCGCGAGGCATCTACATATCCAAAGGCAAAAAAATTATAATTAAATAATCTCCCCACACCATGCGCACCATATTACTGACAATCATCATGATAGCTGCATCACTGGGCGTCTCGGCCCAAAGCAAGCCCAAGTATGGCGAACTATATTATCAACGTGCATCGCTCTTCGATGCCTTGGGTGTCGACACCACCTCCATCGTGTTTCTCGGCAACAGCCTCACGCACGGCTGCGAGTGGCACGAACTGCTTCGCATGCCCAATGTGTGCAACCGCGGCATCAACGGCGATGTGGTGCAAGGCATTCGCGAGCGCGTGGGCTCTATCGTCAAGGGACGTCCCGCAAAGATTTTTCTCATGGCCGGAGCCAATGACGTGAGCCACAACCTCACAGCCGACTCCATTGCACACGCCACGCTCGAGCTGGTCGACTTCATTCACAGTCTGTCGCCCACCACCCGCATTTACGTGCAATCCATGCTCCCCATCAACAATTCGTTTGGCCGCTACAAACTCATGCAGGGCAAGGAGCAGGTGATACGCGATATCAATGCCATCGTTGAGCCGGCTGTGAGACAGCGCGGCCACACATGGGTCAACCTGCACCCGGCCTTCTGCGACGCCGACGGCAACCTCCGCGCCGACTTCACCAACGACGGCCTGCACCTCCTCGCTCCCGGCTATATGGTGTGGCGCGACATCGTGCTGCCATACGTAAAGGAATAAAGCCTATGGACTACGAATTATACATGCGTCGTGCTCTTGAACTGGCGCGGCACGGTATGGGCAATACGTCGCCCAACCCTATGGTTGGCGCTGTGATTGTGAGTGCAGACGGGCGCATTATCGGTGAAGGCTACCACCGCCGCTGCGGCGAGGGGCATGCCGAGGTCAATGCCATAGCGTCGGTCAAGGACAAATCGGCCCTTGTCGACAGCACGATCTTCGTAACCCTCGAACCCTGCTCGCACTACGGCAAGACACCCCCATGTGCCAAGCTCATCATCGACAGCCACATACCCCGCGTGGTGGTGGGCGCAGGCGACCCCTTCAAGGAAGTGGCCGGTCGCGGCATAGCCATGCTGCGCGAAGCCGGCGTGGAAGTTATTGAAGGCGTACTTGCCGACGAATGCAGGGCTCTGAACCGCAAGTTTATGACCGCCCACACCCTCGGGCGCCCCTTCATCACACTGAAATGGGCTCAGAGTGCCGACGGATTTATGGACAGCGACCGGCCCGACGGACAGCCTGCCCGATTCTCCACGCCTCTCACCCAGGCTCTCGTGCACCGACTGCGCAGCTTGCACGACGGCATCCTTATAGGCTCCGGCACCGCAATAGCCGATGCCCCGCGCCTCGACTGCCGGCTTTGGCCCGGTCGCAATCCACAGCCTGTTATTCTCGACCGCCGCGGTCGCATCGATGCTTCAACGCTCTGCGTGGCTGTCGAGCCCATAGTTCTCTCCGACTACACTTCGCTTGCAGAGGCCATGGGTCAACTGTATAGCCAAGGCATAACTTCCGTGCTCGTAGAAGGCGGTGCTGCGGTGCTCAGTGCCTTAATCAACGATGGCCTGTGGGACACTGCGCGAGTCGAAATATCGCCCATGATACTTGGCGAGCACGGACGCACACCTGCCCCCACCCTGCCGGCCTCGCTCCTTACATCGACCGAGACAATCGACGGAAATGAGATAAGAATTTACAACTCATAAGCTACAAATGCCAAGCCCCTCGGGATTCACATCTCGGGGGGCTGTGCAATTTGACTTAGACCAATTATTCTATTCTTAGACCGTTTTTTTCAAAATAAGCGAATCACAGGTTAGTTGGTACAGCGAGTTAAACCAAAAATCACTCGTTGTACCCTTGCAGAGGTCTAAGTGTAAGTTTGTGCTATGCGCCGAATTTGCGGCAGTGCCGCTCATTGAATGCGCCTCATGCGCTTATGAGTTCATTACCGTCTGCATTAACCAATCCTTATTTTTATAATTCGGCCATGTCCTCTGCAAGTCTGATACAAGTAAGTTGATAACGTTTTGTCAGTTCCTTAAATATCTCTGTGTGTTTTTTTCCACATCACAAAGTTACGAAATTGTTCACCGCACGATTAGTATTTTGGTACGAATAAGCCCTAAAATCCGTGCATTTGTTCATTTTTTACTTGGATTTTTATTACATGTGCTTGTATTTTAGTTGAAAAAAGGCCCGATTGGACAATTCCAACGGGCCAGTATATCGATTGTAAAGCGTTCTATTTCACTCTCTTCACTTCGTCCACACCATCGATAGCCGCTATGTGGTTGATTATTGTGCGGAGTTCGTTGTAGGAGTGCACTCCGAGACTTATGTTGCACACCACAATCGAGCGCTCGGTGTGGGTGTTAAATGAGTCCATCGACAGGTTGAGGGTGTTGGTGATGCACTCCACGAGGTCAATGAAAAGGTGGTGACGATCCACAGCCCGCACACTGATAGTGACGGGGTAGAGAGTGTCGTCGGGGGTGAAGTCGACCGACAGCACATCATCGCCATACGAAGATGCCATGCTTATGGCATCGCGGCAGTCGCGCTTGTGCACGGTTACTGTGGCGCGGTCGGAGGGGTCGCGCATGCCAATCACCTCCTCGCCGGGTATTGGGTTGCACACTCCGCATCGGCAATATGCAGGGCGCGGCTGCTGCTCGCGATAGCGGCGCAAGGCTGTGCGGGCGTTGAAGGTATGAGCATACTGTTCCCAGTCGGAGTCGGGGCGCCCTCCGCGGTCCATGTACACCCGCACCACATCGCCTCGGCGCAGAGGTGTTGTCACAGGGTCGAGGCGGTTGTTGATTCGGGCGTATCGGGCGTGATGGGCGTCGTCGCCGTACACCTCGTAGGCAAAGTCTATGACGGTGGAGTTTTGGGGCAGTATCACTGTCTGGCCGTTGGCATCAAATACCTGTATGTCGTCGTTGTAGAAAGCCGAAGTTATGTCTTCCATATACCGCTCGCCGCGCGAGGGGTTGCAGAAGGTTTCGCGCAGCACGGTGCGGAATTTTTCTATCCAATGTGTAATGTTTTCGTCGGTGTGCTCGGCCATGCATCCAAGTTGCGACTGCTGTATCATGCGCTCGCTGCTTATATGTACTTCCTGCCAGCGGCCGAAGTCGGGCAGAAGCTTCACATGGATGCTCTGGTAGCCATTTTCCTTGGGCGAGTCGATATAGTTGCTCATGCCGTTGTGCTTTTCCTTGAAGCGGTCGGTGAGTATGCAGTATATCTTGAGTGCCATGTGCTTCTCAGTGAGGTCAGACTGATTATCCTCAAACACCACGTCGAGGAAGTGGCGATATTTGAGATGGTTGAAGTCGTCGCCAAATTTGTGCATCTTGCGCCACAGGCTGAACGGGCGGCGGAAGTCGACCATAACGCGGGCTCGGATGCCTTCGTCGGCCAGGGTCTGCTCTATCTGCTTTTTAAATGTGTCGAGATTGTGGCGGTTGGATGCCACGTGGTCGGCTATCAGAGCCGAAATCTGTTCGTATTCCTCGGGGCAACGGAACTTGAACGAGAGGTTTTCGAGCTCGGTTTTGATGTGATACAGACCGAGACGGTTGGCGAGCGGAGCATAGAAATAGTCAGTTTCGCCGGCTATTTTCATCTGCTTCTCGGGGCGCATTGATGCCAGTGTGCGCATATTGTGCAGTCGGTCGGCAAGCTTTACGAGCACGGCGCGAATGTCGTGCTGCACGGAGTCGAGTATCTGGCGGTAATTGTCGAGCTGCTTTGAGTATTCATATTGATTGCCCTGCTGCTTGGTAACCACACCCACAAGGTAGGCCACTTCGTCGCCGAAGCGCTGGCGTATGTCGTCGATGGTATAGTCGGTGTCTTCAACCACATCGTGCAGGAAAGCCGTAATTACGGTATTGGCATCGAGTTGCATGTCGTGGGCCACTATACGAGCCACGGCTATGGGGTGGAGGATATAAGGATCGCCGCCCTTGCGTCGCTGTGACGCATGGGCCTCGCGGGCCAGCTCAAATGCGGCCTTTATACGGCTCAGATCGCTTTGGCTCACCCTCGGAGCCATTATCTCAAACACCTGCCGAGCCTCGGCTTCAATGATTTTGTCGTAGTCTTTGTCCATTGCAACAGCATTTTCAATTTTCAATCCGTAAAATTACAAAAAATATTAAAAACTCAATGTTAATTGCAAAAATAAATGAGAAAGAGCGATAATCCACTCTCTGCAGGTGGAAAATCGCTCTTTCTTTTTTTTGTAAGAAAATTATTTCTTCTTAAAGTGGTCGTTGTAGATTTTGATACCGAAGACTATCGCCGAGCATACGAGGGTAATGATGTTAGTGATGGCGAGTGGCCAGTTGCCCATCAGAATACCTTGTATCACAAAAAAGAGTGAGCCGAGGCCCATCATGAGAAATGTGGGGAGGGCAATGCCGTCGGTGTCGCGAGTGCGTATTGTGGCTATGGCCTGGGGCAGATAGCCAAGTATCATGCATATGGCAGCTGCTGTGCCTACGATGTTGATCCAATCCATGTGTGTTGTCTGTTTTGTTTATTATATGTTATTGAGGTTTGAGTACGATTAGGATAAAAGCGCGTTTCCACCAAGGCGGTGTGCCCCGGTGGAAACTTAATAAATGTGTCAGTTAGTAATTGTTTTCGAGGGGAGATTTTTTTTCAGTAAGTCAATCGGTGTGGAGTGTGCATACGCTCACGCGGTTCCAGGAATCGTCGTCGAAGAGCTCGCCTACGCCTGCGCCCGCAGCATTAATGCGCGCAGCGGCCACTCCATATTTGTGCATCAGGGCATGGCGCACTGCCATGGCTCGCGCCGTGGCCAGTTTTTGATTTGTGTCGGCCTTGCCGTCGCGTGATGCATACCCTTTTATAACCACTCGCGAGCCCGGTTGGTTCTGCAGGAAGCGTGCAATTCGCTCCACATTGGGCATTTGGTCGGTTGTTATGGTCGATGAGCCGCGATGGAAGAATACATTGAGCTCGGTGTTGAGCTTGTTGTTGACCACCACTTCCTTTACTACCTCTGGCTTGCGTGCCTGCTCGGCACGGAGCTCGGCGGCGAGACGGTCGGCACGCTGGGTGGCTTCGGCGGCCGATGTGCGCGAGTCGGCAAGGTCGGCGCGCAGGGTGTTTATCTGGCCGTTGAGGGCGTTGATTTCGGCCTCGCCGTACAGCCCCGGGCAGGGCATGGGCGCACCAAAACTGTAATGCAACCCGGCTTGGAGCTGGAAGGCGGCGGGTGATGCGGAGCGCAGTGGGTCGAAGGCGTTGCGTGTGCCCACCGAGAAACCGGGCGACAATGACAATGCCAGCGACGGCGACAGGCGGTAACTGGCCCAGAGACCTCCTTTGAATGCGGCATAATTCCCAAACACGGCTCCGGTGCGATAATCATGCACCCAGCCTGTGCCTGCATTTAGGCCAAATGCGAGGCGGCTGTTGCAGCCGGGACGCATGAGGCGCATGAGATTGAGCCTTGCGTATGCTCCGAGATAAGTGGCCTGTCCGCTGCGCGAGGAGGTGCGCAGATGTTGCGGTGCCTGCAGGTTGAAGGCCGATGCACATTCCGCACCCACCCCAAAGGCAGGTGTCACGCTCTTGTCGAGGCTGAGCGAGAGTGTCGGACGTGTACCCGACATGAAGCCGTGCGTGCCGCGCATGGGGGCAACGGCTCCGGCGCCCAGTCCCACTGTCCACGAACCGGGTGTGCCCGACTGTGCGGGCGACGGCTGTCGCGCTCCGGCCACAGCGGCTGTCAGTATGATGAGGCTTGTAAGTATCTTCTTCATTGCACCTGTTCGTGATAGTTGGCGTGATAGAATCTGTATCGGTGTCTCAGAGTGTCAATGCGTCAAAGACACTCTAAGGCAAATTAGTAAATTTTGCTTGCAAAGATATAATATTTTTTCCACATATACAAACTTTTTAGCAAAATTACGTTAACAAAAGATAATGATTAACTTTTTTCACTTTTTTCTTGTTATTTTAGTTTAAATTTATTACTTTCGTGCTGAATACCAAAATGAACCGCACCGACAGCGGTCACAGTGCCGCTTTTCATCACCTTAAGTCTGTTTCACACGGTAAAATCATTAATGCATTAATCGAAAACCAACTGCAAAAACATAACCCCGATATGAGTTATCTAAAGTTTGATAAGAACCTGCTCATAAACCTCGAACAATCCTTACCCAAGGAGATGTTGCGCACAAACCAGGCAGGCGCTTATCATTGCACCACACTGGTAGGGTGCAACACTCGCAAGCAGCACGGCCTGCTGGTGATTCCTGTCGAAGAGCTCGGCAACAAGGCTCATGTGTTGCTGTCGTCGCTCGACGAAACCGTGATTCAACACGGAGCTCCGTTCAACCTGGGCATACACCGCTACAAGGGCGGTGTCTACAGCCCCAACGGACACAAATACATACGCGAATTCGACTGCGAAAGCGTGCCCCGCGTCACTTATCGCGTGGGCGGTGTAGTGCTCACCAAGGAGAAGATGTTTATCTCTCACGAAAACCGCATCCTTATCCGCTACACCCTCGTCGAGGCACACTCGGCCACCACTCTGCGGTTCCGCCCCTTCCTCGCTTTCCGCGAGAGCAACTCGCTCTGCGTGGCCAACAACTCCATCAACCGCGAAATCACTCCCGTCGAAAACGGTGTCGCTTCGTGCCTCTACGACGGGTATCCCACACTCTACATGCAGTTTAGCCACAAGCCCACTTGGGTCGACGAACCCAACTGGTACAACGGTATAGAGTATGTAAAGGACCTCGAACGCGGTGTGCCCTACTGCGAAGATCTCTGGGTGCCAGGCTACTTTGAAGTGCCCATCAAGAAGGGCGAATCCATCATCTTCTCGGCCGGCATAAGAGAAATCAAGCCCCGCAGCCTCAAGAAAATGTACGAAGCCGAAATCGCCACTCGCACCCCCCGCACATCCTTCTTCAACTCGCTCAAAAACGCTGCCAAGCAGTTCTATATAAAGGACGGCAATCAAATGTATGTCACCTCGGGCTTCCCCTGGGGCATGATTATCGCCCGCAACACTCTCATGGCTCTCCCCGGCCTCACTCTGGCCATCGACCACCGCCAGGACTTTGAGACCATCATGGCCACCACAGCCGACGCCATGGTCAAGTTTATGCAGACCGGCGACACCTCCGGCCGCGTGCTCGGTGTGGACCAGCCCGACGTGCCCCTCTGGGCTCTCTGGGCCATACAGCAGTATGCCAAGACAGTGGGCATGGAAGCCGCACGCGAGCGGTACTCCGACTTTGTGGCCTATCTCATCGAACACATTCTCTGCGGCGCAGGTTCCAACCTCTACGTCAATCCCACCACAGGCCTTGTGAGCACCGACGGCTCCGAGCGTCCCGTATCGTGGATGAACTCCAACCACAACGGCAGCCCCATTATACCACGTTCGGGCTACCTCATCGAGTTCAACGCTCTGTGGTACAACGGACTTATGTTTGGCGCCTCACTTCTCGAAGGCAATGAAGCCTATGCCGACAAGCGCGAGCAGTGGCTTGCCGAGGCCAAGAAAATACAACAGCCGTTTATCGACACATTCCTCAACGACAGCGGCTACCTCTACGACTATGTCGACGGACGCTATTCGTCGCCCGAGGTGCGCCCCAACATGGCCATCGCAATCGGCCTCGACTACTCGCCCCTCGACCGCCGTCAGCGCAAGAGCGTGCTCGACGTAGTGACCCGCGAGCTCCTCACCCCCAAGGGCCTGCGCTCTCTCTCGCCCAAGAGCTACGGCTACCGTCCCAACTATCTCGGCAGCCCCGAAGAGCGCGAGCTCGCCATGCACCAGGGCCCCGCTCGTCCCTGGCTCATGGGATTCTATGCCGAAGCCTACCTTAAAGTATTCGGCATGAGCGGCGTGAGCTACATCGACCGCATGCTCATAGGATTCGAGGACGAAATGACCGAAGGCTGCATAGGCTCCCTGTCGCAGTTCTACGACGGCAATCCTCCCTACCGTGGACGCGGCGCAATATCCCACGCCACCAATGTGGCCGAAGTGCTCCGCTCCATTCGCCTCATCCGCAAATTTACTCAAGACTGATAATCCCACCTTAAATATACCATCATAATGAAAGCATTAATGTTCGGGTGGGAATTCCCCCCTCACATTCTCGGTGGCCTCGGCACCGCCTCCTACGGCCTTACACAAGGCATGTCGCAGTGCGGCAACATGGACATTACATTTGTCATACCCAAACCCTGGGGCGACGAAGACCGCTCGTTTGCCAACATTATCGGCACATCGCAGGTGCCCGTCGCATGGCGCGACGTCAACCGCGACTACGTGGAGCAGCGCATCGGCAAGGTTATGGACCCCGACCTCTACTACCGCCTGCGCGACCATATCTACGCCGACTTCAACTACATGCGCACCAACGACCTTGGATGCCTTGAATTTTCCGGCCGATATCCCGACAACCTGCTCGAAGAAATCAACAATTACTCCATCACCGCCGGTGTAATTGCACGCACACTCGACTTCGACATAATCCACTCGCACGACTGGCTCACCTACCCCGCCGGCATACACGCCAAGCAAGTCACAGGCAAGCCCCTCGTGATTCACGTACATGCCACCGACTACGACCGCTCGCGCGGCAATGTCAACCCCACCGTATTTAATATCGAACGCGACGGCATGATACACGCCGACCATATTATAACGGTGTCCAACCTCACCCGCCAGACCGTCATCGACAAATATGGCATCGACCCCGCCAAGGTGACCACCGTGCACAACGCCGTGGTGCCCCTGAGCCAGGACCTCCTCGACATCAAGGCCCAGAAGCCCAAAGAAAAGGTGGTGACATTCCTGGGCCGAATCACCATGCAGAAGGGTCCAGAATACTTTGTCGAAGCTGCCGCCAAGGTGCTCAAGAACAACCACAACGTGCGATTTGTCATGGCCGGCTCGGGCGACATGATGGAAAAGATGATCGACCTCGCCGCCGCCCGCGGCATTGCCGACCGTTTCCACTTCCCCGGCTTCCAGAAGGGTCGCCAAGTGTATGAAATGCTCGCCGCCTCCGACGTGTACATCATGCCCTCCGTATCCGAGCCATTTGGTATTTCGCCCCTCGAAGCCATGCAGATGGGTGTGCCTTCCATCATTTCCAAGCAGAGCGGATGCGCCGAAATCCTCGACCACGTAATCAAGACTGACTACTGGGACATCGATGCGATGGCCGATGCTATCAACGCAATCATTTCCTACCCCGCACTCTACACGTCGTTGCGCGAAGAAGGCATTGCCGAGGTAAACCGCATCACCTGGGATAAAGCCGGCCAAAAGGTAATCGACATCTATAACAAAGTTCTTCAAAATTACTAAAAAAGAAGCGCTATTGCGCACCATCATAAATCAGTACACAATGAAAGCCGTAAGTTTCAACTTCGAGATACATCAGCCCTTCCGCCTCAAGCACTACCGCTTCTTCGACATCGGCAACGACCACTACTACTACGATGACTTCCTCAACGACGACGTAGTGACACGCATAGCACAGCAGAGCTATATCCCCGCCGCCGAAACCCTCCTGCGCATGATTCAGGACTCCAAGGGCGCTTTCCGCTGCTCAATCTCAATCACCGGCGCGGCCATCGAACAGTTTGAACAGTACGTTCCCGAGTTTATCGACCTGCTCAAGAAGCTCGCCGATACCGGCAAGGTCGAATTCCTCGCCACACCCTACGCCCACTCGCTCGCCTCGCTCTACGACCCCGAAGAGTTCCAGCAGCAGGTACAGGTGCAGTGCGAAAAACTCAACTCCCTCTTTGGCGTAAAGCCCAAAGTGCTGCGCAACACCGAGCTCATCTACTCCGACGAAATCGCTCCCCAGATTGTAGCCATGGGCTTCAAGGGATGTCTCACCGAGGGCGCCAAGCACATCCTCGGCTGGAAGTCGCCCAACTATATCTACTCAGCGGCATCCGCCCCCAAGCTCAAGCTTCTGCTCAAAAACGACAAGCTCAGCGACGACATCGCAGTGCGATTCTCCGACACCTCGTGGGACGCCTACCCCCTCACCGCCGACAAATACATGGACTGGATTGCCTCCATGCCCGACGACGAACAGATGATCAACATCTGCTTCAACCTCGAAGCTCTCGGCACCATGCAACCCGCATCGAGCGGCATATTCCAGTTCCTCGAAGCTCTGCCCCGCTTTGCATCCGAACGCGGCATTGAATTCTGGACTCCCTCCGAAGCCGTATCCAAGCTCAAGGCCGTTGACGCTCTCGCCGTGATACACCCCATCTCCGGCGCCGACGAAGCCCGCGACACATCGGCCTGGACAGGCAACCAGCTGCAGCGCGAAGCCCTCGAAAAGCTCTATGCCGCCGGCGAACGCGTGCGCCTCTGCACCGACCGCCGTCTCAAGCAGGACTGGTGGTATCTCCAGGGCTCCGACCACTTCTACTACATGAGCACCAAGCTCCACAGCGCCGGACACGCCGGTTTCAGCCCCTACGAAACTCCCTATCAGGCGTTTACCAACTACATGAACGTACTGGCCGACTTCCTGGTGCGTGTCGACGAGCAATACCCCCTCACCATCGACAACGAAGAGCTCAACTCGCTCCTCAAGACCATCCGCAACCAGGAACAGGAAATCGCCACCCTCACCCGCGAACGCGACTCCATGAGCAAGAGCCTCGAGCAGTTCAACGTGGAGCACCGTCTGCGCGAGCCCATTCCCGAAAAACCCGCCGAAAAACCCGCTCCCGAAAAGCCCGCAAAGGCTCCCGCAAAGCGCAGCTGCAAGAAGGCTAAGTAATCGGCACCACTCATATCATAAGGTTGCTATTTTGGCTATTTTAGCTAAAATAGCAACCTTATTTTGTTAATGATGCAAAATTTTCGTAACTTTGTACCAAAATCCATCATCATTATCTTTTATGATTACTTTCTTCAAGAAAGACAGCCACAAGGTGTTTCTCGTGCAGTCGGAGCAGCAGCTCACCGACAGCGGCATTGAGCGCCTTACCTGGTTGCTCGAAGGCGCCAAGCCCCTGGCCGCCAAGGTTCTGAAAGGCCGTTTTAAGGGTCCCCGTAAAGAAATGATAACTCCCTGGAGCACAAATGCCGTTGAGATAGCTCAGAACATGGGCCTCAGCGGCATTGTACGTATCGAGGAGTTTGAACGTGTTGCCCCCGAAGGCGACGCGCCCCACGACCCCATGCTGCAACGCATCTACACCGACCTCAGCGCCACCGATTTTCAGGCCAAGGAACAGCCCGCTCCAATTGTCTATATCGACGACATAACCGCCTACAACAAGAGCGAAGGCCTTGCCCTTTCGGCCGACGAGGAAGACTACCTCCGCGACCTCGCCAAGCGGCTCGGACGTCCCCTCACCGACAGCGAAGTATTTGGCTTCTCGCAGGTTAACTCCGAGCACTGCCGTCACAAAATATTCAACGGAACTTTCGTGATCGACGGTGAGGAAATGCCCTCGTCGCTCTTCGGCCTCATCAAGAAAACTTCCAAAGAAAACCCCAACGGACTCGTGTCGGCCTACCGCGACAACGTGGCCTTTGTCAAAGGTCCCCGCATCGACCAGTTTTATCCCACCAATCCCGATCGTCCCGACTTCTTCGAAGAACGTCCCGTAAAGACCGTTATTTCGCTCAAAGCCGAGACACACAACTTCCCCACCACCGTAGAGCCCTTCAACGGTGCTGCCACAGGTACCGGCGGCGAAATTCGCGACCGTCTCGGCGGTGGCCGTGCTTCACTGCCCCTGGCAGGCACAGCCGTCTACATGACTTCGTACCCCCGCCTCACCGACCAGAAGCAGTGGGAACAGAACCTTGATGCCCGCGCATGGCTATATCAGACACCCGCCGAAATCCTCATCAAGGCCTCCAACGGTGCCTCCGACTTCGGCAATAAGTTTGGCCAGCCCCTCATCTGCGGCTCAGTGCTTACATTCGAACACGCCGAGCAGGGCCGCACCTACGGCTACGACAAGGTGATAATGCTTGCCGGCGGTGTGGGCTATGCCGACGCCAAGGACGCACAGAAGGGCGAGCCCCAGCCCGGCCAGAAGGTTGTAGTATCGGGCGGCGACAACTACCGCATCGGCATGGGCGGCGGCGCCGTATCGAGCGTGAACACAGGCTCCTATGCCAATGCCATCGAGCTCAACGCCGTGCAGCGTGCCAACCCCGAAATGCAGAAACGCGTGAGCAACGTGATTCGTGCACTCGCCGAGTCGAAGTCCAACCCCATCGTATCTATCCACGACCACGGCGCAGGCGGCCACCTCAACGCTCTGTCCGAGCTCGTAGAAGCCACCGGCGGACGCATCGACATCAGCGCACTGCCCGTGGGCGACCCCACCCTCTCGGCCAAGGAAATCGTGGGCAACGAGAGCCAGGAACGCATGGGCTTTGTAATCAACGCCGACGACATACCCTATGTGGAACGCATCGCCCAGCGCGAACGAGCACCCATGTATGTGGTGGGCGAAACCACCGGCGACCACCGATTTGTGTTCACCCAGGCCGACGGCGTGAAGCCCATCGACCTTGAGATGGCCGACATGTTTGGCAACTCGCCCAAGACCGTGATGACCGACCGCACCATAGAGCGCAAGTACTCCGACCCCGCCACCTCCGACGATCAGCTCGACAGCTATCTGCGCAACGTGCTTTCGCTCGAAGCCGTGGCCTGCAAAGACTGGCTCACCAACAAGGTCGACCGCTCCGTCACGGGCAAGATTGCCCGCCAGCAGTGTCAGGGCGAGCTCCAGCTGCCCCTCAGCGACTGCGGTGTGGTGGCCCTCGACTACCACGGCAAGAGCGGTATTGCAACATCCATAGGCCACGCACCCCAGGCCGCCCTCGCCGACTCGGCCGCCGGCTCCGTGCTCGCCATTGCCGAGTCGCTCACCAACATCGTGGGCGCACAGCTCGCCGAAGGCCTTAAGAGCGTGTCGCTCAGTGCCAACTGGATGTGGCCCTGCCGCAACGAAGGCGAAGACGCTGCCCTGTACCGCGCCGTAAAAGCCTGCTCCGACTTTGCCTGCCAGCTCGGCATCAACATCCCCACCGGCAAGGACTCCCTGTCCATGACCCAGAAGTATGCCGACGGCACTCCCGTACTGGCTCCCGGCACCGTGATTATCTCGGCAGCCGGCGAGGTGTCGAATGTGCGTCGCACACTGTCGCCCGTAGTGGCCAATACAGCCAATTCCACCTTATATTATATAGACTTCTCGTCCGACGCCCTCAAGCTCGGCGGTTCGGCCCTCGCACAGACCCTCGGCCACATTGGCTCCGAAGTGCCCACCGTGACCGATGCCGACAAGTTTGCCAAGGCCTTCAACACCGTGCAGCGCCTCGTCAAGGGCCGCAAGCTCCTTGCCATGCACGACGTGAGCGCCGGCGGTCTTGTCACCACCTTGCTCGAAATGGTATTTGCCAACACCAAGGGTGGCCTCAAAGTATACACCGACGGATTCCGCGCCTATGGCGAGACCGACCTTGCGAAGATACTCTTTGCCGAAAACCCCGCCGTGGTGATTCAGGTGGCCGACTCTGCCAAGGAATCGGTTGAAGCCATTCTCGACGAAGCGTCTCTGAAGTACTTCCCCATCGGTTGCCCCGCTCCCGAACGCATCGTCATGCTCACTCACGGCGAGCGCGAACACCTCATCAACATCGACTCCATGCGCGATGCCTGGTACAAGCCCTCCTATGAGCTCGACTGCCTGCAGAGCGGTGCCGAATGTGCCGCACAGCGCTACAACAACTACTCGTCGCAGCCCCTGCGCTATGCTCTGCCTGCCTCGTTCAAGGGTTCGTTTGAAGCCCTCGGTGTTACCGAAGGCCGCAAGGAACGCTCGGGTGTGCGTGCAGCCATCATACGCGAAAAGGGCGTGAACGGCGACCGCGAAATGGCCTACTCGCTCTTCCTTGCCGGCTTTGACGTGAAGGACGTGCACATGACCGACCTCATGAGCGGCCGCGAAACCCTCGACGACGTGCAGATGATAGTGTTCTGCGGCGGCTTCTCCAACAGCGACGTTCTCGGCTCGGCCAAGGGTTGGGCCAGCGGCTTTATGTGGAACGAACAGGCCCGCACCACTCTCGAACGCTTCTATGCACGCCCCGACACCCTGAGCCTCGGTATATGCAACGGCTGTCAGCTCATGATTGAACTCGGCCTCATAAAGAGCAACAAGGAAGGCGCTAAGCCTGTAAAGATGGAGCACAACGTGTCGCACAAGTTTGAATCCAACTTCGTGGGCCTCACCATCCCCACCAACCCCAGCGTGATGCTCGGCCCCCTGGCCGGCATGCGTCTCGGCATCTGGGTGGCTCACGGCGAGGGCAAGTTCAATCTCCCAGGCGGCGTGTCCAACTACAACGTTGTGGCCAAGTACTCGTACAACGGCTATCCTGCCAACCCCAACGGCTCGCCCGGTGCCGTGGCAGGTATCTGCTCGGCCGACGGCCGTCACCTGGCCATGATGCCCCACCTCGAGCGTGCCATATTCCCGTGGCAGTGCGGCTATTACCCCCGCACACGCCGCAACGACGATGCCACCCCCTGGCTCGCCGCCTTTGTCAATGCACGCCGCTGGTGTGAGGAGATGAAGAAATAATCTTATTACTCAAAGGATAGAGTGCAGGGCCCGGTTGTTGATTCTTTTTTTGGCAACCGGGCCTTATGCCAGGTATACAGACTGATTATGGCACCATCCCTGCGAGGTGTTGCGCACGGTGACGGTTATCATGCCGCGGGCCTCGGGATGACGGCGCACGAGGCGCATTATGTCGGCCATCGAGCTTACACCGTTGCCCGCAAAGTTGAAAAACTGGCGACCCATGGAGCTTGCTGTCGCGAAGAGGTTGTCGGAGGAAGAGATTGTTGCCATAATCGTGTATTACTTTGTTTTGTGATGCAAAGTTAAGGCCCACTATGTGCGATATATTTTCACACCAATGTTAAATATTATTAACCGCACAACACAGATGTAACATTTATCAAAAATGCACGTCTTATAGATAAACTTTAAAAAACAAATCGCATTATGAAGAAAATTCTCTCTCTGCTGTGTTGCAGCTTAGTGTGCCTGTGCGGCATGGCACAAGTTGTCACCAAGCCTTACGAAATAAAGGGCAAGATCAACAAAATTGATGTGAAGGGCGCAGTCGAAGTACGCTTCACCGTGTCGGACGACCGCACTATGACTGCCCAGGCATCGGCGCGTGCACTCGACCGATTCAAGGTAAACCTGCGCGGCGGCAAGCTTTCAATAGCGTACGACCATGCCTACAACGACCGCAGTAAGTTCAGTTTCAAGAAACTCCGCAAGAACGAGCGCAAGGTTGTAGTGAACATTGCTGTGCCTGCGGTGGAGAATATTGACTTGGGCGGTCTTTCAAAAGTAAAAATCACCGGACCCAACGTGTATCGTGTGTCCAAGATGCTTGTTAACATGAACGGCTGCTCGGAACTCGACATCGAGACTTCTGTAGAGACCGGCAATTTCACATGCAACGCGTCGGGCAACGCCGATATTGACATGAAATATGTGCATTGCTCAAAAAACAGCTTTAACTGCAGCGGCAACTGCGACGTGGATGTCAAGCATCTCTTGGCCGAAAGCGTGAATGCCGAGGTATCGGGCAACGCCGACCTCGACATCAAATCGCTGCACAGCCCCAAGATCAACATCTCGTGCAGCGGCAACAGCGGCATGGATATTGACAACCTTGAATCGGTAAGTGTAGTTGCCGACGCATCGGGTAACGCGTCGCTCGACCTCTCGGGTGCGACCCAGAGTGTGAAGTTTGAAGCGAGCGGCAATTCCTCAATCGATGCCGCCCACCTGCAGGCCTCCCACGGCACAGCCAACGCCTGGGGCATATCGACCATCAAGAGCTGTGTAACCTCCTTGAGTACCAACTCGTCCAATATGGCTAAGGTAAAAAACAAGCCTTTCACCGTTAAGCAATAAGCGTTAAGACGTTTTTGCAAACCTGATTTATGATAAAATTAATAGATATAAACAAAACTTATCACAGTGCTGTACCCGTGCATGTGCTCAAAGGCATAAACCTTGAGATCGGCAAGGGAGAGTTGGTATCGATTATGGGTGCTTCGGGCTCTGGCAAGTCGACCTTGCTCAATATCCTGGGCATACTGGACAACTACGACACTGGCGAATACTGGCTCGACGGCACGTTGATACGCGACTTGAGCGAGAACAAGGCCGCCGAATACCGCAACCGCATGATTGGCTTTGTGTTTCAGTCGTTCAACCTCATCAACTATAAAAACGCCATGGAGAATGTTGCGTTGCCGCTGTTTTATCAGGGCGTGTCGCGCAAGCGTCGCAATATGCTGGCCATGGAGCAACTGGAGCGCATGGGCCTGGCCGACCGCGCCAATCATCTGCCCGGGGAGCTGTCGGGCGGCCAAAAGCAGCGCATTGCCATAGCGCGCGCCATGATTACCAACCCCTCGATAATTCTGGCCGACGAGCCCACAGGGGCTCTCGACAGTCACACTTCGGCCGATGTGATGCAGGTGTTCAAGGAGCTCAACTCCGACCTGGGCATGACAGTGGTAATCGTGACACACGACCCCGGAGTGGGTGCGCAGACCAATCGCATAATCCGTATAAGCGACGGTTTAATTGTTGATTGATATGTTTGATTTGTTTTCGGAAATAGGTCAGACTCTCAGGCAGAACAAGTTGCGCACGGCTCTGACGGGCGTGTCGGTTACCTGGGGTGTGTTTATGCTCATTGTGTTGCTCAGCGTGACGCAGGGACTCAACAACAACTTCAACGAGATGTTTTCTGACGTCAACGAGGCCCGAATATCTGTAAGAAGCGGCTTTACGGCCAAGCCCTATCACGGCCACCGCGAGGGGCGCGAGATACAGTTTAAACAGCAGGACATGAGCGCACTGACCAAGGCCAACCCACAATATGTGCGGGAGGTATCGTCGACAATCGACGGCCTCGCTGGCACAATAAAGGCAGGCACCAACTCTGTGCAGACCACCTATACGGGCGTGTATCCTCAGGAACTCAAAAATCAGCATGTAGAGCTCAAGTGGGGCCGGCCCATCAACGACCGCGACATTGAGAGCCGCACTAAGGTGATGATACTTCCGTCGAGCTATGCCGAGCAGCTCTTTCCGCCCGACGGCGCCAAGGCCTCTGGGAGTCTCGTGACTTATCACGACCTTGCATTCCGCATCGTAGGGGTGTACGACTCGCGGTGGGACCGCAGCGTGTACATACCCTTCTCGACGGCCCACAACATGGCTGCCGACAAGTCGAACATAGGCGACCTGGAGGTAAACCTACAGAACGTAACAACCGAGGCCGACGGTTCTGATGCCGAGACTGCCGTGCGCAACACATTGGCACAGATACACGACTTCGACCCCGACGACTCGTCGGCACTGTGGATTTTCAACCGTTTCCAGAACAATCTTCAGGCCCGTTCTGCGCAGGATGTCATGCTGATAGGCGTGTGGGTGCTGGGCATACTGACTCTGCTCACGGGCATTGTGGGCATAAGCAACATTATGTTTGTATCGGTGCGCGAGCGCACGCACGAGATTGGCATACGCCGCGCTATCGGAGCCAAGCCCCGCAATATCCTAACCCAGGTGCTGGCCGAGAGCGTGGCTATAACGGTGATATTTGGATATATAGGCATAGTATTGGGCAACGTGGTGACGCAGATTATAGGTCACGCGGTGTCGGAGATGGATGTGCTCAAGAATCCGTCGATAGGACTGTCGGTGGCTATACAGGTCACCGTGGTGCTGGTAATATCGGGTGCTTTGGCCGGGATGCTTCCCGCACGCCGTGCGCTGAAGATCAAGCCCGTAGAGGCGCTGAGAGATGAGTGACATTTTGGTTATTTGTTCAGTTTCTTATAATACAAATGAATCTACCAATATTTGACATAGACAACTGGAAGGAGATAGGCTCGACGCTTGCCCGCAACAAGACGCGCACGTTTCTCACCGGTTTCGGCATATTTTGGGGTGTGGCCATGCTTGCCATCCTTATGGGTGGTGCCCGGGGGGCCGAAGACTTGATACGCAGGCAGTTTGCGGGGTTTTCTACCAACAGCGGAGCTCTTGCGGTAAATACCACGACTATGCCCTATAAAGGCAATTCCAAGGGCCGACAGCTGCGACTGGACCTTACAGATGTGGAGCGCATACGCCGTGCGGCGCCCGAGCTGAGTGCTGTGGTACCGATGTATCAGTCGTACGGCGTGGCCAACTGCCGCAACGGCCGCTACAGTTACACAGGCTCTGCCCAGGGCATGGGTCCCGAGTATCTGATGGTCAACTCCCCCAAGATCCATGCGGGTCGTTTTATCAACGAGGCCGACGAAGCCACGGCCCGCAAGGTGGTGGTACTCGGTCGCAAGATTGCCTCGGAAATATTTCCCAACGACTCGCTCCCGGTGGGCCGCACCATGCAGATCAACGATGTGACCTATTCCATTATAGGCATCGTGGGCTCTCAGACCAAGGTAAACATTGGCGGCGACGCCGACGAAACGGTGATGCTGCCGGCATCCACCTTCCGCAAAGCCTTTGCACGCAACGACAAGATTGACTTTCTGATGTTTGTAGCTCCCGACGGGGTGCGCCTGTCCAACCTCAAGCAGCGCATTCTCTCGCCGGTATACCGACGCCACAACATCCACCCCGACGACACGGGCGCCACTTTCTTCATCGACATATCGAGCGAGTTTGAGAAGGTAGAGACCCTCTTCAAGGGCATATCGCTCCTGGCGCTGTTCATAGGGTTTTCGACTCTGATGGCCGGCGTTATAGGCATCGGCAACATTATGTGGGTGATTGTGAAGGAGCGCACTCAGGAGATAGGCATACGCCGAGCCATCGGTGCCAAGCCCCGCGACATCATCACGCAGGTACTGTGCGAGGGCACTGCTCTCACCGTTGTGGCCGGCACAGCCGGTATATGCTTTGCAACCATAGCGCTGGGCATAACGCACCACCTCACCAATCTGGACAATCCCACCGTGGTGGCCCACTTCCAGATGACTTTTCTCGGAGCCATGACCATCGTGGCGCTCTTTGTGATACTCGGCACGCTCGCCGGGCTTATACCCTCACTCAAAGCCATGAAAATCAAGCCAATTGAAGCCTTAAACGATAAATAACAAATCATCATATATGAAAAAGTATTTAAAAATTGCACTTTGGGTGCTTGTCGCTCTGCTCTTCACAGGCACCTTTGTGTACCTCTTTATCTCCTCGCGTCCCAAGGCCGATGTGTACGAAATCATATCGCCGTCCAACCTCACCGTGGAACGCAGCACCGTGCTCACAGGCAAAATCGAGCCCCGCGACGAAATCGACATCAAGCCCAAAATCTCCGGTATCATAAGCGAGATACTCGTGGAGCCGGGCGACCATGTGAACAACGGCGACATCATTGCCAAAATCAAGGTCATACCCGAAGAAGCCCAACTCTCATCGGCCGAAAGCCGCGTGAAAATGACCCAGATAGCCCTCGACAAGGCTCGCCTCACCTACGAACGCACCAAGCAGCTTTTTGACAAGAAATACGAGAGCCGCGAACGCTACGAGGCCGACCTCGCCGCCTACGAAAACGCCCGACTCGAACACGCCCAGGCCAAGGACCAGCTCACCATAGTGCGCGACGGCGTGTCGGCCGCCAACGCCCAGGGCTCCAACACCCTGGTGCGCTCCACCGTTACGGGCGTGGTGCTCGAAGTGCCCGTCAAGGTGGGTTCGTCGGTTATTCAGTCCAACACTTTCAACGACGGTACCACGATTGCCAAAGTAGCCGACATGAACGACCTGATATTCAAGGGCAAGGTCGACGAAACCGAGGTAGACCTTCTGCGCGAAGGGATGCCCGTGCACATCAGCGTGGGCGCAATTGCCGGCAGCGACTTCCCGGCCGTTGTGGAAAAGATTGCCCCCATGGCTACCGACAATTCCGGTACCAATACCTTTGAGGTGAAGGCAGCCCTGCACACCGGCGACCTCAGCAAGCTGCGTGCCGGATACAGCGCCAACGCCCGCATCATCCTCGAAACCGCACCCAATGCCCTCTCCGTGCCCGAGAGCATAGTGGAGTATGTGGGCGACAGTGCCTTCGTATACCTCCTCACCGACACCGTGAGCCAGCAGAAGTTCGACCGCCTGCCCGTCACCGCCGGAGTGTCTGACGGCATCAACGTCGAGCTCAAAAACACCTCCCTCACTGCCAAGTCGAAGCTCCGCGGCAGCATTATCAAAAAATAAGCAGACATGAACATCCGTCTATCTCTCGCCGCTGGCGCACTGCTGCTCTCACTCGCCGCCGGTGCCCGCACATGGACTCTCGAAGAGTGTGTGAGCCACGCGCTTGCCCACAATCTCACCATCAAGGCTCAGGACTCGCGCGTAACGGGTGCCGAGCTCGAAATAACCCAGGCCAAGGACGCTTTCCTGCCCACAGTCGACGGCTCGGCATCACAGTCGTACAACCTGGGCCGCGGTCTCACGGCCGAGAATACCTATGCCAACCGCAACACCTCCAACACCCAGTGGGGCATCGGAGCCAATGTGCCTCTGTTTCAGGGCATGCGGGCTCTGCGCCGCCTCGAGCTGAGCAAGCTCTCGCTGCAGCAGATGCTCTACGACGCCGACGCCGCCCGCGACGATGTGACTCTCAATGTCATATCTCAATACCTCCAGGTGCTCTACTGCAAGGAAGTGGAGCGCAGTGCCGAGTCGCAGGTGGCCCTTTCGGCCTACGAAGTGGAGCGACTCAACGCTCTGGCCCAGGCCGGCAAAATTGCCGAGGCCGACGTGTACGACGCCGACGCTCAGGCCGCCCAGGACCGTCTCCAGCTCGTGTCGGCCCAGAACGATACACGCACTGCCCTGGTAACGCTCGCCAACCTCCTGCTCCTGCCATCGAGCCACGACATGGACGTGGCTCCACTCACCAACGATGACCCACTGCTCCCACTGCCCGACGCCATATACGAAAGCGCCCTGCAGGTCAACAATTCCATACTCAGTGGCCGCCAAAGCATCCTCGTAGCCGACAAAAACATACAGCTGGCCCGCACCGGCTATCTGCCCACTCTGAGCCTCAACGCCGGCACAGGGTCAAGCTACTACACCGTAAGCGGCCTGCCCTCCGAGACATTCCGCGCTCAGATGCGCCACAACCTCTCCACCTATGTGGGATTCTCGCTCAGAGTGCCCATATTCGACGCATTCTCCACCCGCAACTCCGTGCGCTCGGCCCGCCTGCAGCACTACTCGGCCCGGCTCGACCTCGAGCGACGCGAGTCTGAGCTCTACAAAACCATCCAACTGGCTTACTACCAGGCCAAGGGAGCCCGCGACCGTTACAAAACATCGGCCGAAACCCTCCTTGCCGCACAGCGCTCATTCGATGCCACACGCGACAAACTCGCTCTGGGCCGTGCCACTGCCCTCGAATTCGAGCAGGCCAAAGCCAAGCTATATCGCACGGAGGTGACTCGCATACAGTCGCACTACGAATACCTCCTGCGCCACCGCATCCTGCAGTTCTACGCCAAGGGGAGTATTTAAGATTTTAGAGTTTAGAGTTTAGGGTTTAGCGTTTTGGCGATGACAACAGCCAGCGCTAAACCCTAACATCTATTCAAATACCGTATCTCACCGAAATCAACGCTTCGGCGGGTCGCAGTCGCACTGCATGACTCAATGTGGCCCAGTCTTTTACCTGATACTGAGCATATTCCTTTGCATTAGTTATATTTCGGGCCGATAGTTCAATTTCGATGCGCTTGGCCCTATACCGTATATTGGCGTCTAAGAACAAACAGTCGGCCGATGCAAAACCGCCACCCAATCTGTAACGGCTGTAATAACACCGCGCACCCACATCTACATTTCTGACTGCCGCCCAAGCAATCGAACAGCTTACGATTGATTGGCCCGTACGATTTTCCTGTTCCAAATGCCCCACTCTCTGACGCGAACGTAAATGTTGTGCATCGAGCATCATTATCAAAGCGTTTTTCCAGGGATTGCTGTTTATGCTCAAGCGCAAAGCACTATTGTTCATATCAATACCCACAATTTTATCCCTGCGAATCATATCTCTCTTAAACTTCTCATAACTCCCGGCAAGCGCCACCACCGTGTTCAAGCCCGACAGAATCTTTGACACAGAGAAGTTGGCATTAAACACATCACTCTTATTATCAACACTCTTATAAGAAGATGAGATGGCTTTGCCTGCCGTCACATCAAGGCCGCCAAGCCTGTTCGACTCTACACGCATCAACATAAATGCCGCCGACGAAAACAAACCCTCTATCGCGTTCCTATACGTCAAGTTGCAATTAGCATAGTGGCTCGTCCGGGCATTCATATTTCCTGTGCCCAAAACACTGGTTTGACGGAACGTTACATTTATCGGACTTGTCACATAATCAGCCAATCCGCCCAGCCTCGCTTTTCTGCCCACAGTCAGCATAGTCTTAAGATTGAACGACGTGGCATGGTTTACGCTCGCCTTAAATTCCAGGTCAAACCTATCTGAAGGGTAGCGCTTGTCATTCAGCCAGTCACGATAGGCTGTATGACTTATTATCAATGGAATCGATAAGTCTATTCGCAAGTCTTTTTTAGTCCTGTAACGAAACGACGGTTCCAATATTACTGCCGACTTATGGCCGCTAACATTGTTTGTTGTAAGCATCTCGGGATTTTCCCGCCTCGACTGCAGTTGGTCATACTCAAAGTCGAATGAAGACTTAAGTCCGACATGTGCCCTCGCACTGATTATCCTTGAATAGGTCATATACTCGGCATTCTTAACACTACGACCGCTGATGTTCTGAAACACTGTATATTGTCCGTCAGAAATTGCAGTAAGGCGATTGATGGGTACCGTGCCAATCTGAGTTTCTGATTTAAAGTTTATTACATTGTCCGATACTTTAAATATCGCATCTACAACATTACTTAATTTATAATACTCAGTTCTGATGCTCTGTCCCACACATGCCTTGCTCATCACATCATAATTATCTGAATTAAAGCGTCCTGCAAACGCAAATTTGTCTGAAACATATCTCTTATCGGCATTATTCTCGGCAGTGACTCCAAACTTTGCCTCTTTAATATGAGGCGCCGACTGAGTAGATTCATCTATTATTATGACGTCATTTTCACCCATGGCATACATACTCATTTGTTGGCACTCGTAGTTAAAATCATCGTCGGTATAGTCGGCAACAACATTAATTGTAGAATTCTGCCCTACTCTGCTTATTGTATTTATTGATGCTGTACCTGAGCGATTGTCGTAGTAACGCGACGCGGGGATTTTTGCACTGCCAAACGACGTCTCCGAGTATATACCGGCAGCTATCGTATTGACTGACACATCATTGTCTGTCAATATTTTGGTTTCGTCCCGATAGGTATTGCCCGTATTGTTGGCCTTTGTCGACAGCAATATTTGATTTTTGGGCGAAATCAAATATCCGAATAATTCATTTTTCCACAACATTTCTTTGTCATAATCCACTCCCGCACCTCCTGCGACATGGCCCACCGGCCGCAGTGTACGCTTTCTTTTAAGCCGCAGATTTACAGCCGCTTTATTACTGTATTCTATATCCTGAAGCACACGTCTTGCCTGGTGGTTCTCATAAATATTAACCGACGCAACATCGTCGGGCGAGATGTTGCGACTCGCAATGGCATATCGACCCGACAGCAAGTCGAGGCCCTCTATATAAAATTTATTTATTGCCTCACCGTTGTAATAGATTCGCCCTTCTTCCGACACTCTTATTCCCGGAAGTTTCCTTATCACATCTTCGATTGTGCGGTCGGCATCACTTTTAAATGCGTCAACGTTATAGGTCAGCGTATCGCCCGACGCTTTGATGTGTGGCACACGCACTGTAACCTCTTTGAGCAAAAAGGCTTCTTCTTCGAGTACGTACTCTGCCTTATTCTTTAACCTTTCTAATGGTATGGAAAGTTTCTTGTATCCGATGCATGAAATATATAGCATTCCTTCCGTTACACTTCGCGGATATGACAACGTAAAATGCCCGTCGCTATTGGTTATTGCATACGCAATGTTGTGGCCGTCTGCTGTTTGTATCAATGCCGTAACTCCGTCCAAAGCTTGGCCTTTTATATCTGTAACTTTGCCATTTATAGACTTATTATCAGTAGTTGATGCGAGCCCATATACTGGTAAGCAGCATATTAGCAGAAATATTATAAAAACAACGCTATTCCTTTTCAATTGGATTGAAGAATAATTTGTTTTTTGGTGTGACAATATTTCCATTAGCGTCTTTGGGTGCGTGGGGACTTCCTGTAATAAATGTCCTCGGGTTTTCATAATATTCGGCTACGGCCTTGTTGAACTTCTCACGGGTCGTTTTTACATAATTCTGTTTCTTGTAACCGAATTGTTTATTGCTTTTTCTGACACTAATTGCCTCGAATACGTGCTCTTTACCCTCATCTTCAATCTGTAAAATCAATCCGGGAAGACCTCCAAATTTCCATGGCCCGTTACTCAGCGGCACATCACAGTACCAAGCCGTCCACTTGCGCCCGCGAAATTCCGATGTGGCCTTCTTGCAATTATAGCCGCAGACAATTCTTGTCCCTGCTTCGAGCTTCCAATCCATTTTTGCCGTCGGCTCTTCGTAAACAAAACGGTCCGTGAATATTTTATCGTACAACTGTATCATGCCGGACTTGAGGTCTTTCATTATATAATCAGTAGTTGTAGGACGAAACGACCCCGACAATCGTGCATATTCACTGAATGTCAAACCATTAGGATAATCAGCGCTGATTATGGAATCGACTCGATATATTCCATAACACGAAAACTTACTATACTTGTCTCCAATCTCGAGTATTTTGAAATATTCTTTGCTCTCATCAAGTTTAGTATCATATATTTTATATGTATACACGCACTCTAAGATGCTTGTATCTACAAGTTTAACTTCTGAAAGTCGAGCACTTTCGTTGCTCGCTTGCCCAAGGATAGTTTGGGCATTAACACTTACGCAGAATAACGATATTAAAAGAAGAAATATAGTTCTCATAAGTTTTATTTTCATACTTAATTATATTTTGTCTCTTAAGTTGAATACTCAGCGCTATAGAATTAATTCTCATCACCAAGTATCCAACTTTCAAGGTCAATGGTATTAAATCGTACCATTTTTACTCAGATGCTTATCTGATTACAACAATATGAATCCGCCACTTGAGCCACAAAACATTTCATTAAGTGACTCATAGTATTCTAATGCTTCTTCAGCAGTTTCAAAGCTATTAGGAGAAACTGTTACTACTTCTACACCACAATGGCCAACCCAAATAACGGTGGCGGATGACCCTATTGCTACTGCAACAAGGACCATAACAAGTAAAATTAATTTCTTTTTCATATTAAAACTTAAAGATATAAAAAAATGGTTATAAGAATGCTTATGATTCTATTTACAAAAATACACACATCTCCTGCGCAAAAAAACACCCGAAAGGGTGAAATTCAACAACTTTCTATTTGAACTTATATTTTTTATGGTTATATTTGCCAAACACACATTTTCAACCAAATTCAAGATATGCCAAACGATCTTTTTAAATCATCTTTCATGCCATCGGGCATCACTCCCCAAGATTATATCATTGCAGAGCAATACGTTACTGCAATAAAGGCGATTGCACCAATTATTACAGGAAATATCTATATTATAGATTTTTATGCGCAAAGGTTTTTGTATGTATCGCCGGGATGGCTGATGCTTGGTGCGAAGAAACCCGAAGATGTGGTGGATATGGGTTTTGAATATTACTCGACCCACATGTCTCGGGTCGAAACATCGATGCTTGCGAGGCACGCGAGGGCGTTCTTTGGATTTCTGCATCGTCGGCAACCCGAGGAGCGAGGGGAGTACTGCGCGAGTGTCAACTTGCATATCTGCAACGACGGCCGCAGTGTGCTTGTGAATCATAAGTTTGCACCGTTGGCTCTCGACGGCGGCGGTAGGATGTGGTTGGGCGTGTGCTCGGTGTCGCTGTCGGGGGCGGCAGAGGCGGGCAATCTTATTGTGCGCAAGCGTGGGCAATCGTCTTGCTGGCAATATGTGGACTGTGCTGACCGGTGGATTGAGGTCGTCGATGCGCAACTGAGCGGTATGGAGAAAGAAATCCTCCTGCTGGCGGCAAGAGGATTGTCGGTGAGCGATATTTCGGAACGGGTGTGCAGGGGAGTCAACACCGTGAAGTCGCGCAAAAAGGTGATCTTTGGCAAGCTCGGTGTAGCCACTATGAGCCAGGCTGTTGCGCTCGCCCTGGAGCGGGGGTTACTCTAACTCATCACCCTGTCCGAGCGACTGCATCTCTACGAGGCGACGGTAATGGCCGCCCAGTGCCATGAGCTCGGAGTGGTTGCCCTGCTCCACGATGCGTCCTTCGTGCATCACGCATATAATGTCGGCGTGGCGTATGGTCGACAGTCGGTGGGCTATAACCACGGTGGTGCGACCCTTCATGAGGCGGTCGAGTGCCTGCTGCACAAGCACTTCGCTCTCTGAGTCGAGTGCCGAGGTGGCTTCGTCGAGGATGAGGAGGGGCGGATTTTTGAGTATGGCGCGTGCAATGGAGATGCGCTGACGCTGGCCTCCGGAGAGGCGGCAGCCGCGGTCGCCTATGGGGGTGTCATAGCCTTGCTCGGATTCCATTATAAAGTCGTGCGCGTTGGCAATGCGTGCGGCGGCCTCTACCTGCTCCATGGTGGCCGACGGCACACCAAATGTGATGTTGTTGTAGAAGGTATCGTTGAAGAGGATTGCCTCCTGATTTACATTGCCCATGAGCGAACGCAGGTCGTGCACGCGCAGGTGGCGTATATCGGTGCCGTCGATGCATATCTGTCCGGCGGCCACGTCGTAGAATCGCGGCAGGAGGTCGGCAAGGGTGGTCTTGCCCGAGCCCGACTGGCCCACGAGGGCCACGGTGGCTCCGGCGGGAATGCGCAGGTTCACGTCGTGCAGCACCGGGCGGTCACCGTAAGCAAAGTTCACGTTGCGCAGTTCAATCGACTCGCGCAGGGGCGGCAGGGCCGCGGGCGAGGCGGGATCGGTGATGGGGTTGGGGGTGTTGAGTATCTTGTCCACGCGCTCCATCGATGCGAGGCCTTTCTGTATGGAGTAGGCAGCCTTGGAGAGGTCTTTGGCGGGATTGATGATGCTGTAGAATATGGTCATGTAGTAGATAAACGACGCAGCAGTCATGCCCGAGCGTCCGCTCAGTATCAGAGAGCCACCAAAGCACAGTATTATCGCAATGGCTATCGTGCCCAAAAACTCGCTCATGGGGTGGGCCAGCGACTGGCGGCGCGCCACACGGGCCGAGATGTCGTAGAACAGCTGATTGTCGTGGTGGAAACGGCGCTTTACCTTGTCCTCGGCGTTGAAGGCCTTGATGATGCGCAGGCCACCGAGAGTTTCTTCGATGTTGGACATCAGCACGCCCCACTGGTTCTGCCCCTCGAGCGACTGGCGCTTGAGTCTCTTGCCCACACGGCCCATCACCAGGCCTGCAAGCGGCAGGAGGATGAACACAAACAGAGTGAGCTGCCACGAGATGGCTATCATCACCGCAAGACACACCACTATCATCACGGGGTTTTTGAACATCATGTCGAGCGAGGCCATTATTGAATTTTCAATCTCGGCCACATCGCCGCTCATGCGGGCCATCACGTCGCCCTTGCGCTCGGACGTAAAGAATGATATGGGCAGGGTGGTGATTTTGTCGTACACAAAGTTGCGCAGATCGCGCACTATGCCGGCGCGCAGGGGCACGATGAAGTAGGAGCTCAGATAGGTGGCGCCGGTCTTGAGGGCTGTCATCACCACGAGAGCCGTGCCCAGCAGGGCCAGTGTGGCCCCGGCACCGAGGTGCTCTATGGCTTGCTGGGTAAAGTAGTAGAAATCGTTGATGGCCACATCCTTCAGCGACCCCTGATCGAGGGTCATGTAAGCGTAGGTCGCCTCCTTCACCTTGAAGAGCATCTCGAGGATGGGGATGATGAGCGCAAACGAAAACAGCGTCAGAAAGGCCGCCAGTACGTTAAACAATATGTTTAGTATAATATACTTCTTGTAAGGCGGCACAAATCTCCGCAATATTTGGATGAATTCTTTCATAGTCGTCTAATTATCGTGCAAAATTAACTATTTTTTCTCTTAAAGAGGTGTTAAATGTAGTCAATAGTGATGATTTTTAATGGAAATCTTGCTAACTTTGCATGGATTTTGCCAAATCGACACTGTAATTGAGAAAATTTCTGCTGTATATAATCGTCTTGGCGCTCCTGCCACAGCTTGCAAGCGCTATCGGCGCCCTGGTCGACCCCACCGACAAGGGCTCTGCCATCGTGCAATCGCAGCAATTGGAGCAAGACGCCGTCAATATCGTCGACTCGCTCGTCCTGCCACGCTTGTCCGACTCCTCGGCAATGCCCGAGATGGTCACCGTCACTGGCCCCGACAGCAACTCCGTCACACTCGAAATCGATACTTTCACCCCACACGTTAGAGCCGTAACCGACAAGGTCGACCTCGACAATGCCGTGGATTTCAGCTCCAAGGACTCGCTCGTCATCATACGTCGCGACTCGGCCTTCATGTACGGCGAGAGTCAGGTGTCGTACGGCGACCTCAAGCTCAACGCAGCCAACATTCAGATAGACCTCAAGGACAACACCGTCTACGCTCTCGGGGCACCCGACTCCATAGGCGAGATTCAGGGCAAGCCCGTGTTCGACCAAGGCGGCACTCAGTACGAAGCCGCCACCATGCGCTATAACTTCAAGACACAGAAAGGCTTCATTACCAACGTCGTAACACAGCAGGGCGAAGGCTACCTAACCGGTGGCGTGGCCAAGCGCGACAAGGAAGGCGACTTCTTCCTGGCCAACGGACGATACACCACCTGCGACGACCACGACCATCCTCACTTCTACTTCCAACTCAGCAAGACCAAGGTGCGCCCCGGCAAGAACGCCGTCGCCGGCCCCACATATATGGTGGTCATGGGTCTGCCCCTGCCGCTGGCAGTGCCGTTTGGCTTCTTTCCCTTCACGCAGGATTACGCATCCGGCATCATCGTCCCCACATTCGGCGACGACTTCCAGCGCGGTTTCTACCTCCGCGACGGCGGATATTACTTTGCCATCAACGACAACATCGACATGGCCCTCACCGGCGAGCTCTACACCAAGGGCTCATGGGGCCTCAGCGCTCGCTCCACTTACTCCAAGCGCTACAAATATTCCGGCAGCTTCAACCTCTCTTATCTCAAGTCGATTTTTGGCGAAAAAGGCTCGCCCGACTACTCCTCGCAGACCAACTTCCAAGTGGTGTGGAGCCACACTCAGGACGCCAAGGCCAACCCCAACATGAACCTCTCGGCCAGCGTCAACTTCAGCACATCCGGCTACACACGCAACGACCTAAACTCTTACTACAGCCCCTCCTTTACCGAAAACACCAAGAGCTCGTCGGTCAACATGACCTACCGCTTCCCGCAGTCCAAGTGGTCGCTCTCCACAACCATGAACGTCGCACAGCGCACACAGGACTCCACCGTGAGCGTTTCATTCCCCAACGTCACCCTCACCATGAGCCAGGTATATCCCTTCAAGCGCAAAAAAGCCGTGGGCGACGAGCGTTGGTACGAAAAAATCAAACTCAGCTACTCCGGCCAGCTCCAAAACTCCCTTACAGCGCGCCAGGACCAGTTCTTCCAGAAGAGCCTCGTCAAAGACTGGCGTAACGGCATGCGTCACAGCATACCCATCTCGGCCACATTCAACTTCCTCAACTACATCAACTTCACACCATCGGTCAACTTCACCGACCGCATGTACACCTCGCGCATCAACCGCCAGTGGAACCCCAACGCATCGGTCGAAGTGTGCGACACATCGTATAGCCTCTACAACGTATACGACTTCAACGCCTCGGCTTCGTTCGACACCAAAGTCTACGGATTCTGGAAACCCATAGGCCCTCTCGGCAAGAAAATCAAGATGATACGCCACGTCATGACACCCACCGTGTCGCTCACCGGCGCCCCCGACTTCGGCTCTAAATTCTTCGGCTACTACGACCAGTACCAATACACCGACCAGGAAGGCCGACAGCAGACACGCCGTTACTCCCGTTTCGCCAACCAACTCTTCGGTACACCCTCCGAAGGCCGACAAGGTACACTCTCTTTCCAGCTCGCCAACAACCTCGAAATGAAGATGAAGACCAACGACTCCATAGGCGAGAAGAAAGTGTCACTCATCGAAAACCTCTCGCTCGGTCAGAGCTACAACTTCGCCGCCGACTCCCTCAACTGGTCAAACATCAACTCCTCCATAATGCTCCGCCTCACCAAGGGATTCAACCTCAACCTCGCCGCCACATGGGACGTATATACCTACGCACTCAACTCATCGGGCAACCCCGTGCGCGTCAATAAGTTGCGCATCGCCAACGGCAAGGGCTGGGGACGACTCTCATCGACCGGAACGTCCTTCTCCTACACCCTCAACAACGACACATTCCGCAAACTCTTCGGCGGCGGCAACTCAGGCTCAAAAGGCTCCGGCTCAAGCAACTCCAACCAAAGCGGAGCCGAGCAAAACCGCAACGCCTCCGACCAGGCCAGCGGCAACGGCGGAGCCGACCTCACACCCGACGGATACGTAAAATGGAACATTCCCTGGAACCTATCCCTCAATTACTCCGTAGGTTACGGTTACGGCTCATTCAACAAGCAGAAAATGGAATATGACCCCAGACTCACCCAAAACCTGAGCTTCTCGGGCAATATCCAACCCACCAAAAACTGGAATTTTTCCTTTACTACCTCCTATAACTTCGATACCGGCCGACTCGCCTACATGAACTGCAACATATCGCGCGACCTCCACTGCTTTGCCATGCGAGCGTCGTTCGTGCCCGTCGGCCCGTACAAAAGCTACACTTTCAACATTGCCGTCAAGTCGTCAATGCTGTCCGACCTCAAGTACGACAAGCGCTCTTCGGCCTCCAACGGCGTAAAATGGTATTAACAAGCCTATCCCACCGACTATGGCTAAAGTTCAGAAAACCAATGTGGCGCGTCTGCTCGACAAAGCCAAAATAGAATATAAGCTCGTGCCCTACGAAGTCGACGAATCCGACCTATCCGTACAGCACGTGGCCCAGCAGCTCGGCGAGGACATCTCAATGGTGTTTAAAACCATAGTCCTCACAGCCGGCCCGGGACAGTTCTTCGTGTGCGTAATCCCCGGCAACGCCGAAATCGACCTCAAAAAAGCCGCCAAAACAGCCGGTTACAAAAAAGTCGACCTCATACCCATGAAAGAACTGCTGCCCCTCACAGGCTACATACGAGGCGGCTGCTCACCCATAGGCATGAAAAAGCCCTTTCCTACCTATTTCCACTCCTCAGCCACCAACTTCGACAAAATATACGTCAGTGCAGGCGTGCGCGGACTGCAACTCTGCATCAACCCCACTCAACTCATCAACTACGTAGGCGCCACAACGGCCGACTTAATATGAACACTATCGGCACACTCCTCAAACTCACCACCGCCGGCGAGAGCCACGGCCCGGCCCTCGTGGGCATACTCGATGGTATCCCCGCCGGCCACACCGTCGACACCGAGCGCATTGCACTCGAAATGCAGCGCCGTCGCCCCGGCTCCTCCATAGGCTCCACCCGCCGCGAGCCCGATGAAGTGCGCATCCTCTCGGGCCTGCTCAACAACGTTACCCTCGGCACTCCCATAGCCTTCATCATCGACAACACCGACGCTCGCTCGGCCGACTACAACAACATGCAGCAACTGTGGCGACCCGGCCACGCCGACTTCACATACCAAGCCAAATACGGCCTGCGCGACGTGAGGGGCGGCGGCCGCTCCTCAGCCCGCGAGACAGCCGTTCGCGTGGCAGCCGGAGCCATTGCCCTCCAGATTCTCGAAAAGCACGGTATCACCATCTCGGCATATACACACTCTATCGGCACGGTGGCTCTTGACGACAAATACACCTTCGCACCCGACGACGACGTATACGCCAACCCCGTGCGCTGCCCTCACCACGCCACAGCCGAGCGCATGGAGACCCTCCTGCGACAAGCCCGCTCCGAGGGCGACACTCTGGGCGGCACAGTGTCCTGCATAGTGCGCGGTGTGCCCACAGGCCTCGGCGAGCCGCTCTACGGCAAGTTGCAGTCAACACTCGCATCGGCCATGATGTCGATCAACGCCGCCCGCGGCTTCGAGTTTGGCGACGGCTTCGACGCTGCTTCCATGTACGGCTCGCAAAGCATCGACGCTTTCCGACTCACCTCCGACGGCCGAGTAGGCTTCACAGCCAACCACAACGGCGGCATCCTCGGCGGAATATCCACCGGTGCCGACATCACCATGCGCGTGGCCTTCAAGCCCATAGCCACCATGATGCGGCCACTCCCCTCGCTCGGCCCCGACGGCTCCGAAGCCGTCCTCCAGCCCAAAGGTCGCCACGACGTGAGCGCTGTGCCACGCGCCGTGCCCGTGGTGCGAGCCATGGCAGCCCTCTGCGTGCTCGACGCCATCATGATAGCCAAGGCCCGAAAACTCTAACACTCAAAATGAAACGTCTCCACTTACTATACCTCCCGCTCATCGCCCTCGCGGCATCGTGCTCCGATGCTCCCTCTCCCCAGCCAGCCTCTGCATCTGCATCCGTCGCCGAAACCAAAACCGACCTTGCCTCACTTCTGGCTCCCGACAAGTCGACCCCCAACTCCTACGACGCTCACCTCGAAGAAGCCCCCGACGACAACTGCGAGCGCATACACATCAACACTATAGGCCCTCTGCGACAAGTGTTCAACGACTCCAACCACGTGCAGCTCGAGGCCGCCCAGGCCCTCGGCATTGAACCCATACACTCCACCACCGACATCATGATGCTCCGCAAGGGCCTTGTCGAAGTGAAGTCGTGCCCCGAATACTACCTCGACGAGCTCTCCCACTCCTTCCCATTCCTCGTGCCCGAAGCCGCCGCCCTCGTCAAGGACATTGGACGCGCCTTCAACGACTCCCTCGCCGCACGCGGCGGCGGAGCCTACCGCATCAAGGTCACAAGCGTGCTCCGCACCCCTGCCACCGTCAAGCGCCTGCGACGCGTCAACGGCAACGCCACCGAGGAGTCGACCCACGCCTACGGCACCACGGTCGACATAAGTTACAGCAAGTTTATATGCGACGACGCATCCCAGCCACACCGCACATTCGAAGACCTCAAAAACCTCCTCGCCGAGGTGCTCAACGACATGCGCTCTCAAGGTCGCTGCTACGTGAAGTATGAGTACCGACAATCCTGCTTTCACCTCACAGCCCGACCCAACAAGTAGACGTTTCGTTTGTTTCTAAAATATGACGACGCAACCGGCACAGCATAAAACACCCGCATGGCGCAAAGCCTTGAAAGTCACCTTGTGGACAATCATGGCGATTGTGCTCACTCTCGTTGCGTCGGTTATGTGCACTGTCACCATGCTCACCCCCGCGCGCCTCACCGCTCTGGCACGAAACGCTGTGGGCAATGTACTCGACGCCCGGGTGGAAATAGGCAGCATCGATTGGGACATAGACCAGTCGACAGGACGGTTTACCCTCACAATCGACTCCGTGACCATCCTCTCCAACCCCATGCTGCGCCTCCCGGCCAGCGAGCGCGGCCAGATACCGGCTTGGGCCGACACCCTCCTCACACTGCGCCGATTTGAAGGCGGCATAAGCGTCATAGAGCTCCTCAAAGGCCGCATCGACCTCCACGACGTGGCTTTCGACCGCCCCTACATCAACCTCTACCAGCTCAACGACAGTCTGTCCAACTACCTGATTTACAAGTTTGACGAGACCGACACCGTGCCGATAGGTCCTCTGCCCGACATCTCCATCAACAGCTTCAAAATCAACAATCCGGGCCCGCTGCGCTTCCACAACCACGCCACAGGCGAGCACTTTGAACTCCGTCTCAACTCACTCTCAATCAACGGCACCGGCAAGCCTCGCTACGCCATCGACATGGGCGGCAAGATGGACTCGCCGTCGCTGTCGCTTTACAATATAGACCACCTCGACTTCGGGGTGCACGGCAACATGGCCTGGAACCCCGCAAAGCCCACTGAAATCGACTTGCGCAACTTCCTGCTCCGCGCCAACTTCATCACCGCCCGCACAAGCGCAATAGTCGACTTTGGCCGCGACATCCTTGTGCGCGATTACGCCCTGTCGCTTGACCGTACACCCATAGCAAGCCTCGTAGCCATGATGCCCGACTCGCTCCGCAACCAGTACGGCATCGACAGCAAGCAATTCGACACCGACTGCGCCATAGCCTTCGACCTGCGTTCCAACGCACCCTTCAACCTCGCCACCGACTCAGTGCCGCATGCCAACCTCAAAATCGAAATTCTGCCCGGAGCCCTGCGCTACGGCAAAGCCCGGTTTGACAACTTCAGCGGCACCATTTCGGCCCAACTGCACGGCAACGACCTCGACCGCGCCACCTTCGAAGCCAGCGACATAAACCTTGCAGGCCCCGCCACCACTCTCACCCTCAACGCACAGGCCTCCGAGGTAATGACCGACCCTCTGCTCGAAGGCTCTCTCAAAGCCAAATCCAACCTCGGCCACCTGCCGCAGATAGTCAACCGCCTCGCACAAGGCTATCTGAGCGGCCACCTCACAGCCGACCTCAACTTTGTGCTGCGCCAATCGATGATGCAGCCCGACAAATTCCATAAAATCAACCTCAAAGGCCAACTAACAGGCCGCGACCTCTACTACCTGTCGGCCGACACGGCCAACATGGTGATGATTTACGGCGCCCGCCTCAAATTTGGCACTCACACCGCCACTGTTGTCGACTCACTGCTAAAAGCCAACATATCAGTCGACTCTGCCCGCATACTCCACACGCAGTATGCCATCAACCTCGCCGACCTCCAACTCGGTGTGGGAGTGAGCAACCGCGCCCGCAGTGCCGATACCACCGTTGTGGTGCCCATGGGAGGCGACCTCAAATTAGGCAAATTTTACATGACCGTACTCGGCGACTCCATGGCCGTCAACATGCGCGACGCCCACGGACGCCTCACCCTCAACCGCTTCAAAGCCAACAAGCACCGCCCTGTGCTCGGGCTCAACATCGACGTGGCCCGCATATCTACAGGCTCGCCCGACATGCGCTTCCTGCTGTCCAAGGCCCATATTGAAACCTCGGCCGTGAAGCGCGACAGACCACGTGTGTCGCGCACGGTGCAGCGAGCCGTCGACTCCATCAGAGCCGTCGCCCCCCACCTGCCCATGGATTCCATCTACGCCCGGGCCATTGCCCACACACGCCACCGCCGCGGCAGGTATCCGCGAGTGCATCCCGAAATCACAGACTCCAGCGAGATTATAGACTGGGGCACCTCCAAGACTCTGCGCGACATCCTGCTCAACTGGGACGTCAGAGGCCGCATGACAGCCCGACGCGCCGGTGTGTACACACCATGCTTCCCGCTGCGCAACCGTGTGCGCAACTTCAACATGGACTTCACCAACGACTCGCTCATAATGAGCGACATAGAGTACAAAGCCGGACACAGCGACTTCCTGGTATCGGGCATAGTGTCCAACATACGGCGAGGATTCACCTCGCGCGGCTTCCGTGCACCCGTCAAGATTGAATTTGTGGTACTGAGCGACACCATCGACGTGAACCAACTGGCCGACGCAACATTTCGCGGCTCTGCCTATATCGCTGCACGCAACAAGCCCGACGAAGGCCGTCCCAAATCGTTCTCGCTCAACGCTCTTGAACACGACGAGATGAAATCGGACGAAGCCCTCGAACGCGACCTCGGCAAAATCGTGGCCAACGCTCCCGACTCGCTCGCACCCCTGCTCGTGCCCAAAAACATAGAGGCCGATATCCGCATACACTCCGACAACGTGCTCTACTCCGACCTGAATTTCAACGACTTCAACGGTCAGCTGCTCGCCTCGCGCGGAGCTCTCAATCTCCACGACCTCACTGCCGCATCGAGCATGGGCACCGTAAACCTGTCGGCCCTGTATTCGTCTGAATCCGTCAACGACCTTAAGTTTGGCTTTGGCCTCGAGGTGGAGCGATTCAACATAAACCGCTTCATCAAGCTCGTGCCGGCAGTCGACTCCATCATGCCCCTGCTGCGCGACCTGAGCGGCATAATCGACGCCGACATAGCAGCCACATGCGGCATAGACCGCAAGATGAACCTCCGACTGCCCACGCTCGAAGCCGCCATGCACATAGCCGGCGACTCGCTGGCCATCGTGGACCAAAAGACCTACAGCACACTGGCCAAGTGGCTCATGTTCAAGAACAAACGTTCCAACATAATAGACCACATGAACGTCGAAATGACCGTAAAGGACAATGTAATGCACCTCTACCCATTCATCTTCGACCTCGACCGCTACCGCATCGGTGTGCAGGGCTACAACGACCTCGACCTCAATTTCAAATACCACCTGGCAGTGCTCAAGTCGCCGCTGCCGTTCAAATTTGGCGTCACTGTAAGCGGCAATCCCGACAAGTACAAAGTGCGTCTCGGCAAGGCTCGTCTCACCGAGAAGCAGGCCATGACCGGTACCGCCATTGTCGACACGGCCCGCATCAACCTCCTCGACCAGATAGAATATGTGTTCAAGCGCGGCCTGGCAAGCTCGCGGTTTGCCCGCCTCGACATAGATTCCTCTCCCGTTGCCGCCGACATCAACCTGGCCAACGACACGCTGACCCACGCCGACTCGCTCGTACTGATACGCGAAGGCCTTATTCCTGCTCCCGACTCGCCCCAGGCTCCGGTCAAGCAATCCGTGCTCGGCAAGGCATGGTCGCGCTTCAGAGAAGCCACGTCGAGGGCGCACAAACACAAGTCACCCACCAAGCAGCCCTCAGAGGCCACACTTCCCAAGCATGAAAATTAAAGCAGCCCTTATAGATATGGACGGAGTGCTATACGACTCCATGCCCATGCACGCACGCGCCTGGAAACAGGTGATGGACCACGCCGGAATCCCGGCCACGGTCGAAGAATTCTTCCTGTACGAAGGCAGCACAGGAGCTTCGACCATCGACAAACTGATACGCCGCACTCACGGACGCCCGGCCACCGATGCCGAGAAGCACGATTTGTATGCCGTCAAAGCACAGCGCTTTGTGGAGCAGGGCAAGGTGCCAGTGATGCCCGGAGCACAGCAACTTGTGCAGAAACTGCTCGACATGGGCATTGTGACCGTTCTCGTTACGGGGTCGGGACAAAACTCCCTGCTGTCGAGGCTCGACACCGACTTCCCGGGGGCGTTTCCCGCATCGCGCCGCATTACATCGGCCTCGGTGACCCACGGCAAGCCCCACCCCGAGCCCTATCTGCGCGGTCTTGCACTCGCCGGAGTGGAGGCACACGAAGCGGTGGTATTTGACAACGCTCCACTGGGCGTGCGCTCGGGTCACGATGCCGGAATTTACACTGTCGGACTTGTAACAGGCCCCCTGCCTGCAAGCGAACTCGCACAGAACGGTGCCGATAAAGTAATATTTTCCGTTGCTCAGTGTGCCAACTGCATCGCTCAGTTGTTAGAAGAAATATAATCGAAACGTATGGAACAGAAACTTATATTCACCAACCTTGTAGGCAAGGCCCTCGACCAACTTGTAGCATCGCTCGGCAATCCAAGCGTGTTTACGGTCACCGACATGCAGATTGCGCAGATTGTGCTTCCAATCCTCAAGGAGCAGAGCACCGCAGTGAGCGGAGGTACCGACATAAAAATCCCCACGGGAGAGATAAACAAAACCCTCGACACCGTGCAACTCGTGTGGCAGAAGCTGCAGGAGGCAGGGGCCACCCGCAACGCTGTAATCGTAAATCTCGGCGGTGGCGTCGTAACCGACTTAGGCAGTTTTGCGGCCTCTACCTTCAAGCGCGGCATGAAGTTTATCAACATACCCACCACCCTGCTCGGGGCGGTCGACGCCTCGCTTGGCGGCAAGACAGGCATAAACTTCAACGGATACAAGAACGACATCGGTACCTTCTCCGAGCCCGAAGCCACCATCATATCCACGGGTTTCTTTGTCACCCTACCCCAGCAGCAACTCCTCTCGGGCTATGCCGAAATGCTAAAACACGCCCTGCTCGAGAGCAAAGACGAGCTAAACAAACTATTGAACTACAGCGTTGTATATCCCACATTCAACGCCGATGCCCTGCTGCCGCTCATTGAGAGCAATGTCATGGTCAAGAGCCGCATAGTGACCGAAGACTTCACCGAGCAGGGTCCGCGCAAGGCCCTCAACCTTGGGCACACCGCCGGCCACGCCTTCGAATCAATGGCTCTGGAACGCAACTCGCCCATACCCCACGGATATGCTGTGGCTCAAGGACTTGTGGTGTCGCTCATCCTGTCGCACCTCAAGTGTGGATTCTCATCCGACATACTCCACACCTTTGCCAAATACGTGCGTTCCAACTACGGTGCATTTGCGATTGACTGTGACGATTACCCCCGCCTGCTCAACTATATGCACCACGACAAAAAGAACGACAATCCCGACACCGTGGCGTTTACCCTCCTCGCCGACGTGGGCGACGCCCGTATCAATCAGCAGCTTACCGATGCCGAAATTACATCGGCGCTCGACATATACCGTGACCTGATGGGCATCTGATCTATTTTGTCACCGCAAAGTTACAACAAAAATACAACAGCAGTTCCGAAATTTGGGAATTCATACCAAATTTCGGAACGTTTTTTTGTTTTCACTTAATCACACGGCCGCAGGAGTGATAGTGAGTACTCCAGTAAGTGGCTGTGAGAGGCGTAATTATCACACCTCGCGAGGTGGTGGCATGGATTATTGAGTCGCCGGGAAGATATATTGCCACGTGGTTTATGCGGTCGCCGCCCTGCGACGAACTGAAAAAGACGAGGTCGCCGGGGCGAATTTCGTCAATATCGATAGGGCGGGCAAATGCGGCTTGCTCCGAGCTGCTGCGCGGGAGGGCAATTCCGGCACCATCGCGATAGGCTGCCGTTGTGAGGCCGGAGCAGTCCACTCCGCCACGGTCGTTGCCACCGTATTTATATGGTGTGCCGAGCCATCGTCGGGCTTCGGCAATCACAGCCTCGGCGGTACCCTTGGGGGGCGACACGATGATTGGAGAATCGGGGCGGGACGGGCGCGCATATATATCGTCGCGCTCCACAGCGGCCTTGCGGCTGTGACAGCCGGCCAGTGTGACAGCTACGAGTATGGCAAACAGTATGCGGCGCATGATTGGCTGATTAATAAAGTGTTATAGATGTACCATCATGTACTCGCCATTGGGACCGGGAGTTACGCTATATACCTGCAGACGATAGCCCTCGGTGGCTGCCGGGCCACTGATGGGGTGTCCGGGCGATTCAAATATGTAATAGCGACTGCCACACTTGGGGCACTGCGCTTCGCCCTTGGCATTGACCGCAATGCGCACCGACGGCGAGCGCTCGACGGGACAGGCAAGGTCGTAGGCCACAGGCTCGGCCATATAAGTTGTGCACAGGAGTATGCCTCCCACCCCGGTGCTCATGGCAGCGGTATAGGGAAAACCGGCCGGAATCTTGTCCTGCTTGTTAAACACTTTATGCTGGCCGGCACCTGTCACGCCATAGTATTCCCAATCGCCGGGGGTCATGAACGTGAGGTTGACATAAGCCACATTGAGGCGATGATTGTCGAGTGTGTTGCATGCGGCCAAAGCAAAAAGCGCCCCGACGACAGCGGGGCGCAGTATGCGAGAGAGAGATTTCAGAGTCATAATCAAGCCATGCGTCCCATGAGCGCGCCGAGTTGGTCAACGGCCTTCTGGAGCGTACCGCCCACCATGGGTTTGAGGGAGACGGGTATGTCGACGTCCATCGAAGCCACGAGCTCGCACGATTCGGGAGTAAGGGGTTTAACATTGACCGACAGCGACATAGGCACAGGCGAACCTTCGGCCACGAGTTTAATGCCCGAAGGAGTGCGCTCAGTGACACGCAGAGTGATGGCACCGACCTGGGCAGTCTGCATGATGATCGCGTGGGAAGTGATGTCGAGGTCGCCAATCTTGGCACGCTCGGCAGCGGGGATTTTTTCGATTACCTCTTTGAGGCGGGTAAGGTCGCCAAACTTTTCGACTACAGCCTGTGCAGACGAATCGATAGTGGTGGCGGGTGATGTGAATGTTGCCATAGGTTTTAAATATTAGGCACGGGTGCCCAGTTAGCGGGATCCTTGCGCCACTCCTGGAGAGTTTCGACGTCGGATTCCTGGATATAATTTGTTTCGAGAGCGGCCTCAATCATTGCATTGTAGTTGCTGAGAGCTACGAGCTTCACGCCGGCTTTGTGGAAGTTTTCTTCGGCCACGGGGAATCCGTAAGTGAAGAGAGCAACCATGCCCACAACGTTGCCTCCGGCGGCGCGAACAGCTTCGACAGCTTTGAGCGACGACTTGCCGGTGGATACGAGGTCTTCGATAACTACAACATTCTGGCCAGGCTTAAGGTTGCCTTCGATGAGGTTTTCGAGGCCGTGGTCCTTGGGAGTGGAACGAATATAAACGTAGGGGAGACCCATTTCATCGGCAACGAGAGCGCCTTGAGCAATGGCTCCGGTGGCCACGCCGGCAATAACGTCGACGTCCTTGAATTGTTCGAGAATAGTGCGAGTGAGTTCAACCTTGATAAACGAACGAATGTCGGGATAGGACAAAGTCTTGCGGTTGTCGGTATAAATAGGTGAGTTCCAGCCTGATGCCCAGGTAAAAGGGTTGTCAACTTGAAGTATTATCGCGCTGATTTTTAAAAGCTTCTCAGCCAGGAGTCTTTCTACCTTTTTCATTTTATAGGACGTGTTTTTATGATTTTGTGCAAAGTTACAAAAAATTGCTGAAACTTAATGATAATTTTTTTGTGTTTTAAAGCGTGTTTGAAAAATAATTTGCGGCATGGCTTGGTAAATTGCTCGAATTTGAGTAATTTTGCAGTCGCAAACAATGGTCCGGTAGCTCAGTTGGATAGAGCATCTGCCTTCTAAGCAGACGGTCACGCGTTCGAGTCGCGTCCGGATCACAGAAAGGTCACGATTTTCGATCGAAATCGTGGCCTTTTTTATGATCTGTAACGTTAGCAAATAAAGCGTGAAAAAAATAATTATCAAATTTGCGAATTAAAAAAACTATACCTATCTTTGCACTGTTTTAATTACGACATATATGATAGTCACATTTGAGTATGAATACCTGAAAGTCTTGTATGAATACGGACGAAGCCCTGACAAGAAGCATCGTTTTCAACCGGATATAATCAAGCGGTATCAGAAAGCTATTAATTTTTTAAAAGGAGCATCAAGTATAGAAGCTCTATGGCCTATTCGTTCATTGCAGTATGAAGTTCTTTCAGGCGACTTGTCCGGTCTTTCATCGATAAGAGTCAACGATCAATACAGAATTGAGTTCTCTGTTAAAACAAGTGAAAGCGAGCCCATAGTGACTATCTGTAATATCATTGAATTGTCGAACCACTATAAATAAAATGATATGGAAGTTAAAGTTGAAGGTGTTTCTCCCAACATGATAGCCAACAATCTAAATCCGAGCAACATAATTCATCCCGGAGAAATGATTAAGGATGAAATTGAGTTTAGAGGCATATCCCAGAAGGAACTTGCCGCTGAAATAGGTATGCCACCTTCCGTTCTGAATGAAGTTCTAAACGGCAAACGGGCTGTAACCACAGAGTATGCACTCTTGCTGGAGGCAGCCCTCGGCATTGAAGCAGACCTCTGGCTGAAATTACAATCAGACTATAACAAGCAAGTTGCCAAATCAGACACTTCTTTTGTGGCGCGTCTTGAAAAAATACGTCAGGTTGCAGCCTTTCTGTAAGATCTTTAAAAACACACAAGCCGGCCATGTCTTCGAGTGGAGCATGGCCGGCTATGTATTATAGAGGTGTGATTAGCCGAGGACTTTCTTCACTTCGCTGTAGATGTTGGCGGGGGTGAAGCCGAATTTTTCGTCGAGCACCTGGTAGGGGGCGGAGGCGCCGAAGCGTGAGAGGCCGAATACCTCGCCGTTGAATCCCTTGACGGCACGGAGAGTGCTGGGCAGGCCGGCGGTGAGGCCGTAGTGGGGCACGTCGGGCAGGAGGATGGTGTTGCGGTAGGCAAGAGCCTGCTCGTTGTAGAGGCCGATGGAGGGCATGGACACTACGCGGGCGGCGATGCCGTCGGCGGCAAGCATGGAGGCTACTTCGACCAGGAGCGACACTTCAGAGCCGTTGGCCACGAGTATCACAGCGGGAGTGCCTTCTGAATCGACCACTACATAGCCACCGCGGCGAGCCTGCTCGGCGTCGGCACGACGGTCGCCGGTTGTGGCGGGGAGGTCTTTGATGTCCTGACGCGAGAGGATGAGTGCTGTGGGAGTGGCGTCGTTGTGCATAGCCATATCCCAGCATACGTCGCTCTCGGCAGCGTCGGCGGGACGCAGGGCGAGCAGTGAGGGACGACCGGCAAAGTTGCGTACTTCCTCGAGGAGACGAATCTGAGCTTCCTGTTCGATGGGCTCGTGGGTAGGACCGTCTTCGCCCACGCGGAAGGAGTCGTGTGTCCAGATGTACTTAACGGGCAGCTCCATAAGAGCGGCCATGCGCACGGCGGGTTTCATGTAGTCGGAGAACACGAAGAATGTGCCGCAGGCGCACTGCACGCCGCCGTGGAGGGCAATACCGTTCATGATGGCTGCGAGTGTGAGCTCGGCCACACCGCCCTGGAGGAATGCACCGCCAAAGTCGCCGGCTGCGAGGGCGCGGGTCTTCTTGAGGAAGCCGTCGGTTTTGTCGGAGTTGGCAAGGTCGGCGCTGGCCACAATCATGTTGCCGACGTGCTCGGCGAGGTAGCCAAGGAAGTCGGCCGACGACTGGCGTGTGGAAATACCGGCCTTGTGGGCGATTTCCTTGTAGTTGAGGGCGGGAACTTCGCCGGCGAGCCAGCTTTGGAGCTGAGCGTTGAGCTCGGGATTGGCTTCGGCCCAAGCCTTGTGGGCGGCCTGACGCTGAGCCACGATGGTGCGGAGCTCGGCCTGGCGTGCTTCATAGAGAGCCTTGACGTCGTCGAAGATTGCGAAGGGTGCTTCGGGATTGCCACCGAGGTTGGTGACTGTGGCAGCAAAGTCGGCACCGCTCTTGCCGAGGGGCTGGCCGTGTGTGGAGCATTGATTTTCGAACGAAGAGCCATCGGTCTTAACGGCGCCCTTGCCCATGACAGTGCGGCCGAGGATTAGGGTGGGACGCTCGGTCTCGGCGTTGGCCTGAACGAGTGCTTCTGCTATTTGGGCGGGGTTGTTACCGTCGATTTCGATAACGTTCCAATTCCAGGCGCGATACTTGGCGGCGTAGTCTTCCTGGTCGACTTCGGCCACGGTAGTGGAGAGCTGGATGCCGTTGCAGTCATAGAACATGATGAGCTGGCTCAGGCCGAGGTGACCTGCGATACGGCCGGCACCCTGAGATATTTCTTCCTGGATACCGCCGTCGGATATGAATGCATAGGTCTTGTGGGCCACGGTTTGGCCGAAACGTGCCACGAGGAAGCGCTCGGCGATAGCGGCGCCGACAGCCATGGTGTGGCCCTGACCGAGGGGACCGGAGGTGTTTTCGACACCGCGTGCAAAGTCTACTTCGGGGTGTCCCGGAGTCACGCTACCCCACTGGCGCAGCTGCTGGAGCTCGTCGAGGGTGTACTTGCCGGTGAGGGCGAGTACGGAGTAGAGCATGGGCGACATGTGGCCGGGGTCGAGGAAGAATCGGTCGCGACCGAACCATGTGGGATTGTCGGGGTCGGTAACGAGGAACTGAGAGTAGAGCACGTTGACAAAGTCGGCACCGCCCATAGCTCCGCCGGGGTGACCGCTCTTGGCCTTTTCGACCATTGCGGCAGCGAGGATACGGATATTGTCGGCCGCATGATTCATTACGTTGATGTCCATAGTTGGTTATGCTTTTAAGCGTTGTCGGAGGTGCATCACACAATGGCGACGCACCTCCGACAGTATGTTACATTATTTTATATATTGTCAGATTAAAGTGCGTTTTCGACTGTGTCGTCAACAGGGATGTCGGTGTTGACGTTCTTGGCTCCTACGAGAGCGTAGTAGAGCAGGTAGGCGAGCATGGCAACAATGAGCCAGTAGGATGCCATGTAACCGGCAGCCTGTGCGATGCCTTGCTGAACGAGGGGCATAACGCCGCCGCCAACTACCATCATCATGAAGATGCCCGAAGCCTGAGCTGTGTACTTGCCGAGGCCTTCGACAGCGAGGTTGAAGATACCGCCCCACATCACTGAGGTGCAGAGGCCGCAGAGCACGAGGAAGAGGGCGCTCATGGGCACCGATGCGCCACCGGAGTAGATAAATTCGGGAACGGGCATGGTAACGGTCTTGGGCATGAAGATGGCAATCACGGTGAAGAGTATACCGGTGGCAGATACAACGGCCATCTGAGTCTTGGCCGATACCTTGCCTGAGATGGCGCTCGAGAGCGAACGGCCCACGAGCATGAGGAGCCAGTAGATGGCTACGATTGCGCCTGCAATCTTGGAGGCTTCGCCGGCCACGCCTGCACCGCTGGCAGTCTGGTCGGAGAGGTAGAAGTTGAGAGTGCCGGGGATACCGATTTCAATACCTACATAGAAGAATATGCCGATAACTCCAAGCACGGTGTGGCGGAAGTTCCAGGGGCTGTGGCTGTAGACGGGAGCCTTGGAGCCTGCCTTGGCGAGGTTGGGCTCGGGAATGGCCACGCATGAAATAACGAGGAGCGAAGCTGCAAACACGCCCATGGCGATGAAGAGGAGGGGAGTAACGTCGGTCATCGAGGTGGTCTTGGTGAGCTGACCGATGAGAGCGCCCACGAAGAAGGGGGTGAGGGTGCCGGAGAGGGAGTTGAGGGCGCCACCGGTCTGGATGAGCTGGTTGCCCTTGTTGCCGCCGCCGCCGAGGAGGTTGAGCATGGGGTTAACAACGGTATTGAGCATGCACACGCAGAAGCCGCAGATGAAAGCACCGAGGAGATAAACGCCGAAGTTGAGGCAAACATTGAATTCCTTTACAACGCCGTCGACTGTGGACGAGGAAGCAAAGAGCACGGTGTCGGTGCCAACAAAGCTGGAAAGGTACTGTACGAACAGACCCACAACGCCCACGCCCATGGCCCAGAGAGCAGTCTTTTTATAACCGATCTTGGTGAGGAGCTTGCCGGCGGGGATGCCCATGAAGAGATAGGCGGCAAAGTTCATCATGTTGCCCATCATGCCGAGCACACTGTTGCCTTCGTAGGTGTTGCCCCAGATGGTACCGATAGGTGCGGCAAGGTTTGTAACGAAAGAAATCATTGCGAAGATGAAGAACATCGTCAGAATGGCGATGCCGTTGCCCTTCGCAGAGTTAGATTGGCTTTTCATTGTGATTAGTAGGTTTTTAGTTATTGTTTATGATTGGTTTGTTATTTTTTTATCAGTATCTGTTGCCAAATATGGCCGAGCCGATGCGCACGAGGTTGGAACCGCACTCAATGGCGAGTTGATAATCGTCGCTCATGCCCATCGACACAGTGTCGAAGCCTCTGAGGTCGGGGCACATGGCAAGGATGCGTGTGCGCAGGGAGGCGATTGTGTCGAAATCGGCACGGACGCGTGCCATGTCGTCGGTATTGGTGGCCATGCCCATTATGCCGCAAATATGCGTGGCTCGAAGGTGTTCGAATCGGCGCTCGGCAAAGTAGTCGAGCAACTCTTGCGGGGTGAATCCAAACTTGGTGTCCTCGGCGGCTACGTGCACCTGCATGAGGACGCGTGTGGTGACCCCGGCGGCGGAGCTTTCAGAGTCGATGAGGTCGAGCAGACGCTGTGAGTCGACACTTTCTATCATGGCTGTACGGCCTATAATCTGACGCACCTTGTTGGTCTGCAGGTGGCCTATGAAGTGCCAGCGGATATCGGCCGGACACTGTGGTTGCTTGGCCACGAGTTCCTGCACGCGGCTCTCGCCAAAGGTGCGCTGTCCGGCTTCGTAGGCCTGCATCACTGCCTCGACGGGATGGAATTTGGACACAGCCACCAGCCCTACTCCCTCGGGGAGCAGGCTGCGGAAGTGCTGTATTGCCTGAGCTATGGCCATGTGTGATTAATATTGCTTGTATCAGTCGACTACCTTCATGCGGTAAACGTCCATGATGGGTGTTTCGGCTATCGACACGATATCGTAGTCGGCCATAGTGCCTTCCATGTACTTGAGGAGGTTGTCGTAGGCGCTCTTGAAGCCGCCGGCCTGTACGAGAATCTGCGAAACGGAACGTTTTTCGACACCGCTCTTTTCGTCGACGGTGATGAAGCCCACCTTTACAAGATACCACTTGTCGCCCTCTTCGTCAAAGGCTATTTCGGCTATCTTGCAACGCTTTACGGCCGATACCTCAAATTCGCCGGATATGAAAGGCTTCATTTCTTCGGTGATGCGGGCCTCGGCTTCTGTAAACGACAGAGCGTCGACGATATAGGGTTCGGTTACTTTCTTGGCTGCTCCGTTGTCCTGGAGCTTGTCGTATCTTATCTTACATTCAAACCATGTTGCCATAATCTGTATCTGTTTCTTTGTTATTAATTAGGAGTGGTATGTTTCAGAAAGCAAAGTTACGAATTTTTTCGGCCTTTGTGGCATTATTCCGAAATTTTTATTCGAATAAATTTATTTAGTTAAACTATGTTAATTTATACACAAATATAGTACTTGGTATTGCATAGTACTATAAAACCTATTAACTTTGCCGCTGTAAAAACTAATCTCCTCGAAAGAAAGCATAAAAAATGAACATCGAAAATCTTAAATCACAAATGCGCAAGGGCATGCTCGAGTTTTGCGTACTGCTGATACTGAGCCGGCGCGACGCCTATGCCTCCGAGATGCTGCAAGAGCTCAAAGACGCCCGCCTCATCGTGGTGGAAGGCACACTCTACCCGCTGCTTACCCGTCTCAAAAATGAAGGCCTCCTGGGCTACCGCTGGGAAGAGTCTACCTCCGGCCCCCCGCGCAAGTATTACACCCTGACCGACATCGGCCGCGAATTTCTGCAACAACTGTCGCTGTCGTGGGACGAAATATCACAATCAATATCTCATCTGCAAAATCTCAACTCATAATATCCGTATGAAAAAATCATTTCCAGCCAACATCAACGGCGTGATATTCTACATTGATGAGGACGCCTACGAACTCCTTAACACCTACCTGGACCAGTTGCGCAAAGCATTTCCGGGCGAAGAAGGCCGGGAAATTGTTGCCGACATCGAAGGCCGCATTTCCGAAATATTTGCCGAGCGTGTGTCGTCGGGAGCCAATGTAATCGTAATCGACGATGTGAACAGCGTTATAGAGCAGATGGGGCAACCCACCGAGCTGTCGGATGCAGAGGACGATACCGACTCACCCGACATCAACAACACCGATACCACACCTCCACCCTTCACCTTCGAGGCAGCCCAGCCCCAGGTGCGCAAGCGGCTCTATCGCGACATGCGCGACAAGGTGTTTGGCGGCGTGCTCAGCGGCATCGCGGCATATATGAACTGGAATGTCAACATACTGCGCCTTTTAATAATAGTATTGGCCATTGTATCGACAGTGTGGCCGCTGGTCGTAGCCTATCTGCTGGCATGGATGATTATCCCCCCCGCCCGCACAGCTCAGCAGTATCTCGAGCTCACCGGCAAGCCCGTGACGGTGGGCAATGTGGGCCAAACCATACTGTCGGCCACCGACGACAACCACAGCCTGCTCTATACAGTGCTCAGCATACTGGGCAAGTGCGCCATGATACTCGCGGGCATCATAGCAAGCTCGGTGGCAGTGGGATTTGTAGTAATGCTTATCCTTGGCATCGCAGGCGTGATACTCTACGGTGGCTGGAACAGCACCGAGTTATTCTACGAACTCGACCTCTTTGACACCTCGGCACATCCTCTGCTCGGCGGCATAGGCATCATCGTACTGAGCCTTGCAGTGCTCATACCCTGCATTGCCATAATATGGGGCGTGTGCAGTGCGCTGTTCAAGATCAAAGGGCTCAGCACCACAGCCGTTATAAGCATTATTATTATAGAAATCCTCGCAATCATCTCCTCAATCGTTCTCCTCACTCTTGCCAACAGTTCGGTTATAATGTTCGGTTCCTGCAACCTGGCCGCTCCGGCTGTAATGGGCGCAATCTCATTCTTCCCTCTCCTCTCTTAATTTGACAACAGCTTTCATAATCAAGGGCCGCGCAGTTGCGAAACAGCGCGGCCCAAATATTGTAAATTTTTACTGGAATTCTTCCCAAATCAAAGTAGCGAGATACTTGTCGCTACGACATTGAAGATCGGCAACACCCTCTTCTATGAGCTGTGACGTTACTGATCTATAAAACATATCCGCAGCCTCCTGCAAAGAAAATCCAAAAAGCTGACCTATACTTAAAATTATGGCCGCACATTTATCAGCACGGAGAACAGTGTTTGATTCATCGCTCATAATCTTATGCTTTCAATAAATTTGACACAATTATCTAACAAGTTTTGAGACCTTATACAATACTGTATATTCGGAACCTCATAAATTAAATATCCTAAAGCCTGCTCAGTTGTCAATTCATCTTCAAAATAACGGTCAAGGGTTCTTATAACCTTATCATTAGCTATACCTCCAATAATCATATCGTAATCGGAGCGATCATTGCCCGAACGGCAGTTGGAAATAAAATCCAACCATTCTCTATTATATTCATCGAAGATCAGCACATTCCAATCATCTTGTTTAAAATCAAGCTCATAAATATTAAGCCATGCAGGTTGACTTCGACGTTTAAACCGTTGGGCATAACTTATCGCTTGCTCACGTATGTGTGTCAAGTAGAATCCCTTGCCAAAATCAAGAAATTCGCGTGAATGTTGATTATCCGGATATTTAATCTCCAAATTAGAGGCATGATACAACAATATCTTCATAACACTCCCTTTTCTCGCATATAATCTGTTAAATCATCCATAAGGTATCGCGAGCCAAAAGTATGCAACACATCATAAGAGGGCACTATGTAGTCATACAAAATACCTGAATCTTTGAGACGACGATATACCTCACCCTGAGACAGGTTTAACAACTGTGACAATTTGCTTATACAATATGTTACAAACTCAAGTGTATCTCGATCCATATAGCCAATGTTTTGTGCAAAGATAATAAATTATACAATAAATTTCAAGGGTGGGCGTTATTATTATGAACATAAACACAAACCCCACGTGCCTATGAAGAAATTTTCTACTCCTACCCTTGGCCGAGAGGCCGCACCTACCAAGGGGTTGTCGTACCCCTCGCCGACACCAAGCCGAGCCACAGTGGCTTTCCTGCGCCAGTTTGCCCGCGCTTACCGTCCGGCTCCCGCAGCCTGCCTGCCGGGAATTATCTTAAACTGATAAAAAAATGTCGCACACACCAGCGCGACATTTTTTTAGTGTAATACCAATCATTATGTGGATATTCTTAGCAATACTCTCGGCATTGTGCCTGGGTTTTTATGACATAAGCAAAAAACGATCGTTGCGCGATAACAGCGTGCTCAAGGTATTGTTTCTCAACACTTTGTTTTGCACCATTCTCATGTCGCCGGTTATTGTGTCCGACATTGCCGCCGGGCACTACGGCCCCGGCCAGGGACTCACCGGCCACGCCCACATAGCCATCAAGGCAGTTATCGTACTCACATCGTGGATATTAGGCTATTTCAGCATCAAGCATCTGCCTCTCACCATCGCTGGTCCTGTCAATGCTTCTCGACCGGTAATGGTGCTTGTAGGTGCCGTGCTGGTATTTGGCGAGCGGCTCAATGCGCTTCAGTGGTGCGGTGTGTTGCTGGGCTTTGCTTCGCTGTTTTTCATCAGTCGCATAGGCGGTCGCGAGGGATTCTCGCTGCGCGAGAGTCGCTGGCTGTGGCTCAGCATAGGTGCGGCCGTGGCGGGAGCCGTAAGTGCGCTGTATGACAAGTGGTTGCTTGGGTGCTACGAGCCCCGGCAGGTGCAAGCATGGTACTCGCTGTATCAACTGCTTATAATGGGCGGTGTGCTGTGCGTGCTTATGCGCGGCCCCGAAGGTCGCAAGCCTCTGCAATGGCGCTGGAGCATCGTGATGATTTCGGTATTTCTGACAGTAGCCGATATGGCCTATTTCTACGCTTTGTCGCTTCCAGAGTCGATGATTGCCATCGTGTCGATGCTGCGACGAGGCAGCGTGATAGTGTCGTTTATATATGGTGTAATCGTGCTGCGCGAGAAGGATGTCAAAGCCAAGTTGCTCGACCTCGGCCTCTTGCTCGTTGCCCTAACATTGCTTGTAATTGGTTCTTATGCTCACTGACGCTATACCCACAGGGCGTTTTGCCCCGTCGCCCACCGGACGCATGCACCTGGGCAATGTATTCACTGCGCTACTGTCGTGGCTGTCGGTAAAGAGTCGTGGCGGCAAATGGATACTGCGCATAGAGGACCTCGACCCTCAGCGCTCCAAAGTGGCCCACACCAGGCTCATAGAGGACGACCTGCACTGGCTTGGACTCGACTGGGACGAGGGCGGCCTCGACGACATAGGGCCCAACGGCCCTTACAGCCAGAGCCGTCGCAGCGAGATTTATGAGCACTACCTCAACAAGTTGCGTGCCACTGGCTATACATATCCCTGCACCTGCACACGTGCCGAAATCATGGCCACTCAGGCCCCGCACCAGAGCGACGGCAGGGTGATTTACGGCGGCACGTGCCGTCCTGTCTCCCTGCCCCACTGCGCCCCACTGCCCGAGCGGCCACATGCCACAAGGCTCTGGGTACCTGACCGCGACATAGAGTTTTGCGACCGTACATACGGACCTGTGAGTGTGAATCTTGCATCGCATTGCGGCGACTTTGTGCTGCGACGTGCCGACGGAGCCTGGGCCTATCAGCTTGCAGTGGTTGTCGACGACGCGTTGATGGGGGTCACGGAGGTGATGCGCGGACACGACCTGCTGCTGTCGGGAGCTCAGCAACTGTATCTGTATGAGCTTCTTGGCTTTCGCGCGCCCGAATTTGCCCACGTGCCACTGGTGTGCAACATGCAGGGCATAAGGTTGTCGAAGCGCGACGCGTCGCTGAGCATGGAGAGCCTGCGCCAGCGATTTACTGCCGCGCAACTGATTGGTATCTTAGCATATATGGCCGGACTCACACCCGGTGCGCAACCAATCACGGCACGTGAGCTGATATCGATTTACAACCACGACCTCATACCACGGTCGGAGACATTGTTCACGAATTTATAATTTTTTATTTCAATTTTATTGTTGCTAACATTGTGGTTTGAAACATTTTTGTTAATTTTGTAATATACAAATGGCTCAAACACAATTGCACTGATGCACAAGCGACTTTTCGGCCTGATAGGCTACCCGCTGGGACACTCGTTTTCGCAGGGATTTTTCAATCAAAAATTCGAGAGCGAGAATATCGATGCCAGATACGTAAACTTCGAGTTGCCCCAAATCGGCAAGATTGAGGAGGTAATTGCCTCCAACCCCAATCTCGCCGGATTCAATGTCACCATCCCCTACAAAGTTCAGATAATGGATTATCTCGACGCTGTCGATCCCGTGGCCCAGGCCATCGGGGCTGTCAATGTCGTGAAAATCTTCCGCCAGCCCGACGGGTCGGTGAGTCTGAAGGGATATAACAGCGACGCTGTGGGGTTTGCCAATTCGATTGCCTCCATGCTTGTGGGAGGTGTTCACACCGATGCGTTGGTTCTGGGCACAGGCGGTGCATCGAAGGCTGTGTGCCACGCGCTCGAGGGTCTTGGTGTGAAGCCACAGTTGGTGTCGCGCAGGGCTGCCCCGGGTATCATTACTTATGCCGACATCACGCCCGAACTGCTGTCGCGATACAAAGTGATTGTCAACTGCACTCCTCTTGGCATGTATCCGCACGTTGACGAGTGTCCGCCACTGCCCTACGAGACTCTCACATCCGAGCACGTGTGCTACGACCTGCTCTACAACCCCGATGTGACAATGTTTATGAAGCTCGCCGCAGAGCATGGCGCCCAAACCAAGAACGGCCTTGAAATGCTTCTACTCCAGGCATTTGAAGCATGGAACATTTGGAATAAATAATACTTATCTATATACGATTCTCATTTTTAACATAAATGTCAAATCTATCTAAATTTGTCTATGTGGCTATCATTGCGGTGATTGTATTCCCGTTTGCCGCGGTGGGCATACCCTCGCTGGTGGTTTCGGCCCCGATAGCCCTGCTGTGCGGACTGATTTTTGCGTTTACACTCAAAAATCCTTTTCCTGCATTCAACAAGAAGTGTTCCAAGTACTTACTACAGGTTGCTGTAGTGTGCCTGGGCTTTAACATGAACCTTCAGGAGTCGCTCAAGAGCGGAGCCGAAGGCATGCTCTTCACCGTGGTGTCGGTGGTGGGCGTAATGGCGCTGGGCATCATGCTGGGCTACTGGCTTCACCTCAAGCGCAAGACCGCCTATCTCATATCGTCGGGTACAGCCATCTGCGGTGGCAGTGCCATTGCAGCCGTTGGACCCGTGCTCAAGGCCGACAGCGACGAAATGGCTGTGTCGCTTGGTGTTATCTTCATTCTCAACTCCATCGCGCTGTTCATCTTCCCGCCGCTTGGCCACCTGCTCGACATGACACAGACCCAATTTGGCACCTGGGCCGCCATTGCCATTCACGACACATCGTCGGTGGTAGGTGCCGGTGAAGTGTATGGCGAAGTGGCTCTGCAGACTGCAACGCTTATCAAACTCACCCGTGCGCTGTGGATTATCCCCCTTGCTTTTGTCACCATGTTTATTTTCCGCGACAAGAGCGGCAAGATTTCCATACCCTGGTTTATATTCCTCTTTGTGGCAGCAATGATTGTTAACACTTATCTGCCCCTGCCCTCCGCATTTACAAGCACCATGGTGTGGATTGCCAAGCGTGGCATGGTAGTAACCCTCTTCATGATAGGCGCTTCGCTCTCACTGAGCATGATAAAGAGCGTCGGTGCCAAGCCTCTCATGCTGGCTGTAATGCTGTGGATAGTAATCAGCGTGTCGAGCCTGTGGGTGGTGCTTAAAACCATCGCATAAATCTTCAAAATCAGGCTCAAATGAAATCAGGCCTGCATAATATACCCGCCGTCCCGGTCGCTTTAGGCTGGACGGCGGGTATAATGTTATGGTGGGCCGGAGTGTCATGGCTGTGGATTGCCGTCGGTGTGGCTGTGGGCATTGTACTCATGTTGTGCAGGCTGCACATAGTTGCACTCGCCCTCTACGGCGTGGCCGGTGGTTGGTGCATGGCTACGCTCAACGTGCCGCAACAGGCTCCGGAGGCTCTGCTCGACGGGTATGAAAACACTTATTCGGCCGAAGTGCAGTCGGTTACCACGTCCAAAGACGCAAGCTCATATGTGATGCGCATCGACTCGATACTCGCCTCCGACGGCCATACAAAAGCCCTGACACCTTTCGTGGCGCATATATCGACACTGCCCGAATGGATGCCTCACCCTGTGGGTACGCATCTTAGATTCAAGGCTATGCTGGTGCGGCCCGTTGAAGCGCCTCAGTTTGAGTTCGACCGCGATATGCGTTTTTACTACCTGCGCCACGGCATTGTGGCCTCGGCCTATGTCAACGACTTTGCGATGCGCGTCACCGGACACACCGACTCGTGGCGCTCCCGATTAGACTCATGGCGCTCGCGTATTATCTCGGTTCTTGCCCACTCGGGGCTCGACGAGAATTCCTATGCTCTCGCCGCGGCCATGATTGTGGGATTTGACGACGACCTCCATGTCGACACATTAAGTTCGTTCCGCTCGGCGGGTGTGGCCCACACACTGGCTCTGAGCGGATTTCATGTAGGGATAATTGCATTGATTATCAGCATTGTTCTGTTTCCACTGCGTCTTTGGCATGGCGGCCGCAACTGGCGGCTTGTCGTCACACTGGCCCTCGTGTGGGTCTATGTGGCTGTTGTGGGCATGCCCGACTCGGCCTGTCGTGCCGCTATGATGTATACGGCTTTTGTCGTAGGACGACTTATCGGGCATAATACCAATAGCTATAACTCTCTGGCTGTGGCCGTCCTGGCTATTCTTGCGGTGCGCCCCTACAGTTTGTTTTCGGTTGGTTTTCTTCTCTCGGTGTGTGCCGTGCTCGGCATAGTGGTGTTTCATAGCAAACTCAATCCCATACACCCAAAGCATCGCACACATTACTTTGCCTTTCAATATCTTACAGTTACAGCGGCTGCAACGCTCGGCACTCTGCCGGTACTGCTTGCATCTATCCACACCTTTGCACCTTTATTTCTGGTTACCAACGTGTTCATGGCCCTGTTGCTACCGTGGTTCATGGGACTCGGCATCATATCGTTAATCTGCTCTATGCTTGGCATTAAATTACTATGGCTAAGTTATTTAACAAATCACATTGGAGCTCTGATGACCGATGGCGTAAGCATCCTGTCCTCGCGCGTCCCTGTGGCCAACGTATATCTGAGCGATACACAGACAGCCCTACTTACCGTCGCTATCATCCTGGCGGCCATAGCTTTGTGGACAAAACACAACAACTTGCGCATAGTATCGGTTACTATGGCTTTGGCATGTGGAGCATTGTTCCCATTTGCAGGCCTACAACATCCTGTCGACGAATGGTTTATAATGGCCGATGGCGGCAATACACCCATTGTGATGCGACACGGGCAATACGTAGCTATAGTCAACACCTGCTCGCCGGCGCGTCATATCAATGCCTCACAACGTGTGTTAAGCCGACTCGACCACTGGATTAAAGCACGACGCATCTCAAACGTGCGGTTTGTTACAGGCAATTTCATGTTTGGGCCCTACAGCCGTCGTGCCGATGTACTTACCCTGCAAGGTCACCGTATGGCCCTACTCTACCGTCCGGGCAAGCCCGAGAAGCTGTCCACTCCCAGCCACAGCGTACTCATCTGTCCCGGCTATCGCGGCTCCCGACACAAGGCAATCGAGGCCACAGGCTCGGCGCAAGTCATACTCAGCCCGGCTCTGTCACCCCTCCGCGCACGCGAATTATCGCCTTAAACCGCAACTTTTGCCGCATATTTGGGGTTATATTATAGTCTAAAAAAAATTACCTATGATTGATACTCTGATTTACGGCGGAGCGGCTATAAATGTAATAGGCGCCATTTATTTGCTGATTTGGGCAGTGAAATACATCACGGCCTACAAAACTATAGACAAAATGCCTATCAAAGTGGCTCACCTCAAAACCGAATGGGGACACCAGCGTATCGTGGGCTTCGGCCTCATGATTGGCGGCGTGGCCGTAATGCTCACCGGATGTTTCATCTAACTAAAAATCAATCTGCTATGACAAAATTAAAACGTATTTTTGCCATTATTGCCATCGCTATGGCAAGCGCGACAAGCGCCATGGCCTACAACCTCACCGACTCGGTGCCGCGCGACTTTGGCAACGACCGATTCGTGCTGTTCTATATCTCCAATCCCCACAAGGAACTGTATCGTATGGACACCCGCACCGGACAGGTGACCTACATCAAAGTTAATTATAGATTGCTTGTAACACACGCATTATCAACTTACTA